>Ga0114966_10000182_pt1 | contig 59790 bp, 42 predicted proteins | sample M_130207_XF_Meta_FD_87029 | JGI IMG/M metagenome (GOLD analysis project Ga0114966, IMG submission 87029) | Freshwater microbial communities from Lake Montjoie, Canada to study carbon cycling - M_130207_XF_MetaG | ecosystem: Environmental > Aquatic > Freshwater > Lake | place: Lake Montjoie... | reverse complement strand
GCGGGAAAGCGTATTGTCCCTGTGCTTGATGATGGGCCATGTTTTCTTTTTCGTTCTCACCTGGACATATTTGACACTTTTTTGACACTCAGTCAATCATGCACACTGGTTTACAACGTTTTAAACCCTTAATACTACAGACTTAAAATCTGCTGGGATAACATCCCTTGCCGGTTCGAGTCCGGCCATCGGCACTTTGACGCATAATGGAATCCATTATGCGTGAATTGCGGTGCTTCACGACGCTACGAACCGTAGCGGACCACAATATCGGAATAGTCAGGCGAGAGCATCATGGCGGCGTCAACCCAAACGACAAACGCGCCTTATGAACACACTCCACACGCCTACCACCACCGCACGCCAACGCTTCATTCTGAACCTCGCTGAGAGCGAGCTTTTTCAGCACTACCAAAAAGCGTTCCACACCCTCACCAGCCTGCCTCTGAGTCTGGCGGCCGTGAATGATGATGAACATATCGAAAACATCGAGACCAGCAAAGGCGTGGCAGGTGTGGTCGAAACGAAAGTTCCCGTCCGTGTTGGCAAAAATACCATCGCCGTCATGCTGACTGGTGGTGTTCGCCTTCAGCCAGCCAATGCTGAAAACTTTGCTCCTGTCGCCAAGGCTCTACTAGATGATGATCGCACCGCTGCCGAGATCCGCAGTGCCAAAGTGCAGTTTGAGCATGTGCCAGTGATGCAGCCAGAGCGCTATGAGGCAGCGATCGCCATCTTGCAGTCCTTTGCCATCCAATTGGGCGACAGCGCGCATCGCCTTCTGTTTGCCAATGCCACGCATGAACCTGAAGCAGTGCGCAATGCAAAAACGTTCATCCATCAGCATCTCGCTGAGCCGATGTCCCTCGAAGCCGTCGCCAAAGCGGTCAATGTGAGTCCCTTCCACTTCTGCAAGCTCTTCAAGCGCGCCACTGGCCTGACTTTCACCGATTTCGTGAACCGTGCGCGTGTCGAAAAAGCCAAGCGCATGCTCATGAAGCCTGCCGCTCGCATCACCGAGGTGGCCTACGATGTCGGCTTCCAGAGTCTATCCCATTTCAACCGTAGCTTCCGCCGTATCGCAGACGAATCCCCCACGGAATTCCGCGGCCGCATGAAGAACGGTTCTCCCCTGCCCCTAGCCGCCTAAGAAGCCGCAGACATAACCAGCTTGTCGCCATGCGCATCGCTACGCGATGTTTCGACGACACGGCCCCGAAGAGCAAACCCGAGCGCGTTGGGTGCCCCTCTTCGGGGTTTTTGTGTCTGGACGACACGCGGATGGACTTGACCCGCCTATGGACTCTGCGCACACTCGCGCTCCTTTCTCACTCCAACCTACACACCTCAGCACAGCAATTTTATGAGCCGAAAAATTCGTTATGGCATGATCGGCGGCGGACGTGGCGCTTTCATCGGCGGCGTTCATCGCATCGCAGCAGCAATCGATCAGCAGACGGAGCTCGTCTGTGGCGCTTTCTCCTCCAATCCAGAAAAGTCGAAGGCCAGCGGTGCCGATTTCTTCCTGCCAGCCGAGCGCTGCTACGGGAATTTCGAAGAAATGATCCGTACTGAAGCTGCCCTGCCTGCGGACAAGCGCATGGACTTCGTTTCCATCGTCACACCAAACCACATGCATTTCCCGGCAGCCAAGGCGGCGCTCGAAGCTGGATTTCACGTGCTCTCAGACAAGCCTGCGACCTTCAATCTCGCGCAGGCCAAAGAACTTGCAGGCATCGTGAAGAAAACCGGCAAGCTCTACGGCGTCACCTACAACTACACAGGTTATCCAATGATCCGTCAGGCCCGCCAGATGATCGAGCAGGGTAAGCTGGGCAACATTCGCAAAGTCGTCGTCGAGTATCCACAAGGCTGGCTCGCCACGATGCTGGAAAACACCGGTCAAAAGCAGGCCTCATGGCGCGTCGATCCCGCGATCTGCGGAGCCGCTGGTTGCATGGGCGACATCGGCACGCACGCGATCAACCTCGCAGAATACGTCACCGGCTTGCACATCAAGGAACTCGCTGCGGACCTCACGATCTTCCTAGGAGAACAAGGCCGCCGTCTTGAAGACGATGGCAACGTGCTGCTGCGCTTCACCAATGGTGCGAAAGGCGTGCTGCACTCCAGCCAAATCAGCGTCGGCTGCGAAAACAATCTCACCCTTCGCATCTATGGCGAGTTGGGTGGCATCGAATGGAGTCAGCTTGATCCCAACACGATGATTGTCACCTCGCTGGATCAACCAAAGCAGATCTATCGCACCAGCATGGGCTACATGGGCACCGCCGCGGCTGCTGCCACACGCACACCCGCCGGTCATCCTGAAGGCTACCTGGAAGGCTTCGCCAACATCTACCGCAACTTCGTGAACCACATCCGTGCCGTCGAAGCTGGCACCGCGCCGAACCCACTCGATATGGACTACCCTACGATCGAGGAAGGCGTTGCCGGCATGGCCTTCATCGAAGCCGTGGTGGCATCATCAGCCAACAACGCCGCTTGGACACCGCTCGACTTCACTCCCTCCGAACGCGCCAAATATGGTGATGCGACACTCAGCAGTGATCGCGGCGGACTGGGCTAGAAATCGCGAATCGACAACGAAGGAGGACTGGCGACATGCCTGTCCTCCTTTTTTCTTGGGTGAATGCGGAGTTGCGAAGCCAACTCACCGGAGAGGCTGTTTGCAGTCGTCCCTACACAAAATCAATCTTCGGACTGAGCGTCGCTTGCCCATCAATGCACGCCGTGGTCAGCGAGGTAACGCTCTGACTCCAACGCAGCGGCACAACCTTGGCCAGAGGCGGTAATGGCTTGGCGATAGACGTGGTCGGCCACGTCGCCAGCAGCGAAAAGGCCCTCTGTCTTGGTCCGTGTGCCTTCGGTTTGCAGGATGTAGCCGTTTTCGTCGGTATCGACGAGGTCACCGAGAAACTTGCCGTTGGGCACATGCCCGATGGCAACGAAGACGCATTTCAATTCCAACTCGTTCTTTTCACCGGTGATGAGGTTTTCCAACATTACCGCGCGCATTTCACCTTTTTCATCGGTGAGGTATTCCGCGACGGTGGAGTTCCAAACGGGTTTGATCTTCGGATTCGCGAGCGTGCGGTCCGCCATGATCTTCGAGGCGCGCAGAGTGTCGCGGCGGTGGATCAAATAGACGGTGCTGGCAAATTTGGTGAGGAAACCGGCTTCTTCACAAGCGCTGTCACCGCCACCGATGACGCATACGGGCACGTTGCGGTAGAAAGCACCATCGCAGGTCGCGCAACTGGTCAAACCGTGGCCGATGAGGGCTTTTTCGTTCGGCAGGCCGAGGTGTTTCGGCGATGCACCAGTGGCGACGATGACGCTGTGTGCCTCATAGACCGTGCCACCTTCGGTTGTTACTTCAAAATGGCCTGCTGGCATCTTTTTCACGCTGCTGACGAGTGAGTACTCGATGCGGGCACCGAATTTCTCCGCCTGCGTCTGCATGTTCATCATCAACTCCGGTCCCATGATGCCATTGGGGAAGCCGGGGAAGTTTTCGACCTCAGTGGTCGTGGTGAGCTGACCGCCAGGCATGTTACCGGAGAGGATCAAGGGTTTGAGGTTGGCGCGGCCGGTGTAGATGGCCGCTGTGTAGCCGGCGCAGCCGGTGCCGATGATGATGACGTTTTCCATGAGAAAGTGTGTGAATATAGGGAGAAAGGTCGCGGAAGATGGAAAGGTGGGCAGACAGCGCAACCAACGCTTTTTGCAGTCTCGTTGTTGGAGTTTGCCGCAGTCCGGTTTATTCCCCTACGATGCCCGACCCCACCACGGACGCCAAAGCCAGCCGCCGCTCCCTTGCGTCGCTGTTTTTCTGCACGGCGATGCCAATGGGCATGTGGGGCGTGCCGCTGGCAAATGTCTTCACCGCCCACGGCCGCGGCCACTTGGTGCCTTGGGTGTTTGCCACTACTTCATTCGCCGCGTTTATTTCGCCGCTGTTTGTAGGGGCGCTGGCAGATCAAAAACACTCGCCCGTTTTGCTGCTACGCTGGCTCACGGCGCTTACCAGTTTAGCGCTACTGATCACCTGCGGCTCGTTGGCCTGGGGCTGGAGTGATGCCGCCATACTGGCCTGCGCGCAGGTGCAGGCACTCGTCGCCACTCCGGTGTGGAGCGTGGCAAGCAGCATCGTGTTTTCGCAACTGCATGATGCGAAGCAGCAATTCGGGCCGCTACGGGCCTGGGCGACGACAGGATGGATGGTTGGTTGCTGGATTGTGAGCTTTGTGCTGCGAGCTGATGCCTCGCTTGTTGCTGGTGTTACTGCCGCTGGCTTGTGGCTCGTGGTGATGACACTGACGTGGCGGCTACCGATGATTCCGCCGGGTGAAGTGCTGCAGCATCGCAGTTGGAGGCAAATTCTCGGCCTCGATGCGCTCGAACTGCTCAAGCATCGCGATCATCGAGTCGTTTTCATCACAGCGGCACTCTACTGCGTCCCACTCGCCGCTTTTTATCCCTACACCTCACGCCATCTGCATGATCTCGGCGTAAAAAACATCTCCGCCGTGCTTTCGCTGGGGCAAACAACGGAAATTCTCGTCATGCTTTTGCTGGCGGGTGTTTTAGCTCGTGTGCGCTTGAAATGGGTTTTCCTCTCGGGCATCGCAATCTGCGTCGTACGTTATTCGTTCAATGCGTTCGGCACACTGCCTTGGCTCATGGCCGGCACACTGCTGCACGGCTTCGCGTTCACGCTTTATTTTATCACCACGCAGATTTACCTCGAAGAACGCATCGATCCGAAATGGCGGGTGCGTGCGCAGGCCTTGCTGGCGCTGCTCATGAGTGGCCTTGGGAACCTGCTCGGCTATCTTGGCGGCGGCTGGTGGTATACAGCCTGCACCCAAAACGCCATCACCAACTGGCCTCGCTTCTGGTGGGGCGAGACGGCGCTCACCGCCGTGGTGTGCGTCTTCTTTGCACTGGCCTATCGAGGCCGCGCACACAGTCATCCGTGATCAAGCCAGTCCTGCGCGCACGAGTAGCGCCATCGCATCGGGATCGCGGCCCATGAAGTCTTGGAAGAGTTTCGCTGGGTCTTCGGAGTTGCCTTTGCTGAGGATGAGATCTCGGAACTCGCGGCCGACGGCGGGATTGAGTACGCCCTCCTTTTGGAAGCGAGTGAATGCATCGGCATCGAGCACTTCAGCCCACTTGTAGCTATAATAGCCAGCGGCGTAACCTACAGGGCTGCTGAACAGATGGCCGAAGCGGCGGGCCATGGTTGGTTGCTCGGTCTTGAGCGGTATGAGATAGCCATCAAGGATGGTGCGCGCCAGTTGATCAAGATCGACGCCTACGTCTGTTGCGTGATGCATGTGCAGTTCGAGGTCAAGCTTTGCAAAGGCGAGCTGGCGCATGATGTCGCTGGCGCTGCGGTAGTTTTTCGCAGCGAGCATCTTCTTGAAGAGCCGCGCAGGGATCGCCTCACCTGTTTCATGATGACGGGCAAAAAGATCAAGGCTCTCACGCTCCCAGCAGAAGTTTTCCAGGAGTTGCGAGGGTAGCTCAACGAAATCCCAGTAAACACTGACACCGTTGAGTGCGGGAATTTCGACATTTCCGCAGAGTTGGTGTAGCAGGTGGCCAAACTCATGAAAGACGGTGCAAACTTCATCATGCGTAAGCAGCGCCGGCTTGCCATCGACCGGTGGCGTCATGTTGCCGCAGATGAGGCCAAGATGCAGGCGACGGTCACGCTCACCGCTGGGTGGAACGCCCATTTTGAGATAGTTCATCCACGCACCGCCACGTTTTGAGTCACGTGGATGCCAGTCGGTATAGAAGGAGCCAATGTGGAGGTCCTTCTCATTTCGGACCTCGTAAAACTTCACTTCAGGATGCCAAACTTCGACGGGACCCTGTTGTCCGGGCCGCGTGCTGACATTCGCAGGCGCATCTTTGCCGGGTTCGACATAAACGACAGGAAGTTCAACGAAGCGCAGATTGAAAACGGTCTCGGCGAGGCGGAACATGCCGCTGAGTACTTTGTTAAACGGGAAGTAGGGCCGCAGTTCCTCCTCATCGAAGTCGTACTTCGCCTTGCGTTGCTTTTCCGACCAGAATGCGACTTCCCATGGCTGCAATAGATCCGTAGTCTGATGCGCATTGTCAGCGCGGTATTCCTGCAACTCGATGGTTTCACGCTCAAACGCCTCATGCACGCGTGCATACAAGTCTTCGATGAAACGCATCGCGCTCTGGCCATTTTTTGCCATGCGATGTGCCAGCACATGATCGGCGAAGTTCGCCTTGCCCATGATCTGTGCCTTCTCATGCCGCAGGCGGAGAATGTTCCAGACGAGATCCGTGTTGTCATGCTCACCGCCGCGGCCAATGGCTCCGGCGCCTTCCCACATTTGACGGCGGATGCCGTCATCCTCGAGATACTCCATCACCGGAATCATGGATGGAGCCTTCAAGGTGAAGCGATAAACCAGCTGCTCCGGCGTACCGAGGCCCTTGGCGACAGCGGCGGCCTGGGCAGCATCGATGGCGGACGGTGGCAGACCTTTGAGACGGTTGACGTCGTCAATGAGTAACTCCCACTTGTTCGTCGAATCGAGCACGTTCTCGGAGTACTTCTGCGTGTGCTTCGAGAGTTCGGACTCGATTTTCTCGACGCGCTTCTTTTTTTCCGGCGGCAGATCAGCACCGGCCTGAATGAAGCCTTCCATCGCTTCGTCGAGCGCACGCTTGCGCACCGGCGGGAGTTTTTTGGCTTCCTCCGTCTGGTTGTAAGTCACCAGCAGATCCCATAGATGCTCATTGAGAGGGATTTTTGCAAAAAAGGCGCTGACCTCCGCCAGCATCTTATTGTGGGCTTCGCGCAGAGCAGGTGAGTTGCACAGTGAGTCCAGATGAGTCACAAGGCCCCATGCTTCGTTCAGTTCACGTGTGGTTTCATCCAAGCCTAGCACGACGGTGTCGAAGCTCAGCTTGCTGCGGTCCAGATCGATCAACGCATCCAGATTTGCCTGCGCCTTTTCCAAAGCGGCGCGGATGTCTGACTCGATGTGTTCAGACGTGAGGGTGGACCAGCGGATGTGGAAATCCTGGGTAAGAAAAGGGGCGGCCATGATTGGGGATTTTTTGGCGAGCGTTGGGGGCGCGGAGTATGGAGCGTTTGCGGAGCGCTGCAAACGACATCGCTATGTCGATCTTTGCTCAAAATGCCGTGTGGATTGACAAACTGGCGGTGCTTCACACCATGCGCGGACGATGTCAGACAACACTCCGCTCCGCCGCACCCCATTGCACGCCGTGCATGTCGAAATGGGAGCGCGGATGGTGCCCTTCGCGGGCTGGGACATGCCAGTTCAATACACTGGTATCGTCGAAGAGCACAAAGCCGTGCGTCAGAGCGTCGGTGTGTTCGATATCTCGCACATGGGACAGTTGATCGTCAGCGGTAAAGGCGCAGAGGCCTTTCTGAACCGAGTTTTGACTAATAACATCACTAAACTTCAGCCCGGGCAGGGGCAGTACACGCTTCTCCTTAATAACAAGGGCGGCGTGATCGACGATTTGATTGCCTACCGCACCAGTGAGCGAGAATTCTTTCTGGTCGTGAACGCCTCGCGCATCGACGCCGACTGGGCGCATATAGAATCCCAACTCACCAAAGACGATGACGTAATGATGGCCAATGCGAGTGATTTCACTGCTGGTCTGGCTATTCAGGGGCCGAAAGCACGCGAGGTGGCTGCCAAGGTTTTCGGCAGTAGTGATTCCTTCCCCGAGCACAACACGATCCTCGTCACGATGACCGAAAATGGTCCGATGTGGCTCTGTGGCACCGGTTACACCGGCGAGGAAGGCTTTGAGTTCTTCATGCCAGCCGAAACTGCTGAAGCATGGTTCCGCAAGATTGTGGATGCCGTGAAAGCCGAAGGTGGCGTGCCGTGTGGACTCGGTGCACGCGACACGCTGCGTCTTGAAATGGGCTACCCGCTCAATGGCAACGATCTCTCCGAAGACCGCACACCGTTGCAGGCAGGGCTTGGGTTCTTCGTCGATCTCAACAAAGATAATTTCACCGGACGCGACGCCTTGTTAACGCAAAAAACTGCCGGATTGCCTGACAAACTCGTGGCCTTCCGCATGACGGGTGCCGCACCACCTCCGCGTCCACATTATCCCGTGGCTCATGCCAGCCAGATCATCGGTGAAGTTTGCAGTGGCACTCAATCGCCCAGCCTTGGCACAGGTATCGGCATGACCTATGTGCCGCTGAGTGCCGCCGGTCTCGGAACCACACTGGAAATCGAAATCCGTGGCCGCCGCTTTCCGGCAGAAGTAGTGAAGAAGCCGTTTTATCGCAAGCCGTCCGTTTAACCCCAGCCAAGACTCAAATGAGCAACATTCCCAACAACCTCCGCTACCGCGACTCCCACGAATGGATCGATCCCACACAAGACCCGTCTCCGGTAGGCATCACGGATCATGCGCAGGCGGAACTGACAGATGTCGTCTTTGTTGATCCGCCCAAACTGGGCACTCAGGTTAGCGCAGGTCAGCAGGTCTGCGTGATCGAGTCCGTAAAAGCAGCAAGTGACATCTACGCGCCGGTTTCAGGTGAAATAGTGGCAATCAATGAGGCGCTCAGCAGCGACCCGGGATTGCTCAATCGCGATCCTTACCTCGGCGGCTGGATTTTCAAGATCAAGACCTCGAACGCCGCTCAAGCTGATGCCTTGATGAATGCAGAGGCCTATCGCAAGCACATCGGCTGAGGTGCATGACTCAAGCGATATCAGTTTCGTGCCGCTTTTTGTGCGCTGTTTCTGGGTGCAAAATGTGACAGAGTCGTTACACGTGAGACTCATCTGAATCATGCCCCCCGAAGCATCTTTATCTGCCGTCACTGTTCCCGCTGGAGTTGAACTCAGGCCGATCGACGCTTACCACCGTCGTCATCGCACCTTTGCGGCCAAAGGCCTATTGGAGCATCTCGCGAATCGACTTCAGGACGTCATTGAGGCCGTGATCGCCCACTGCTCGATCCATGCCGACACGCCGATCTATGCCTCCAAGCATTTCCCTTGGGTGACACAAGTCGAGGCAGACTGGACCAAGGTGCGTGCGGAACTCGATGCAGTGATGCAATACCGCGACGCGATGCCCAGCTTTCAAGACATCGTGAAGGAGGTCGGCATGATTCAGGGCGATGACCAGTGGAAGACTTTTTTCCTCAAAGGTGTCGGTATGGACTGCACCGAAAACGCCCGCCATTGTCCAGAAACGATGAAGGTGCTGGAAACGATTCCCGGCTGCACCACCGGCTTCTTCTCGATCCTCTCGCCACGAAAGCACATCCCGCAACATCGTGGTCCTTGGGCTGGCGTTCTGCGTCTCCATCTAGGCCTGATAGTGCCGGAGCCGCAGCATCAATGTCGCATTCGGATAGCTGACCAAATCTATGCCTGGCAAGAGGGCAAAGCGGTGATTTTTGACGACACTTACAACCATGAGGTCTGGAACGACACCGATGGCTATCGCGTCGTGCTATTCGTCGATTTCGCCCGTCCGCTGCGCTGGCCCTTCAACCTGATCAATCACTGGATCATGAATCTGGCTGCGCTGGCCCCCTTCCTGCGCGAAGCGAAGGGCAAACAAAAAGCGTCAGAGAAAAAATTCTGGGCGCTGTTTGGCAAGTGACATCGGCCTTCGGCTTGATAGCGTTGTGCCGTCCGTAAAAGCCCTGATTTCGATGCCCACAAATTTCTCCCGCCGTCACATTGGTCCTTCCGCCGCCGAAGCGGAGAGCATGCTGCAAACGCTTGGTTTTAAAACACTGGATGCTCTCATCGACAAAGTGGTTCCCGAAGGCATTCGCGTGCGTCAGGCGCTTAATTTGCAGCCACCATTGAGCGAAGAGCAGGCACTGCGCCGCGTCCGTCAGATCATGAGCCGAAACAAGGTGCTACGCTCCTTCGTCGGCCTTGGTTATCATGACACATTCACGCCACCAGTCATTCAGCGGAATATTCTCGAAAATCCCGGCTGGTACACGGCTTACACGCCCTATCAGGCCGAGATCGCGCAAGGTCGTCTTGAGGCGCTGATCAATTTCCAAACGATGATCCGCGATCTGACCGCGTTGGACGTCGCGAATGCCTCGTTGCTCGATGAAGGCACCGCGTGCGCTGAAGCGCTTGGCCTTGCGGTGGCACAGGTCACGGCAGCTTCACGCGTCTTTGTGTCTGACAAATGCCATCCGCACTGCATTGAAGTCGTGCGCACCCGCATGGATGCGCTGGGTATTCGTGTTGAAGTCGGTGATGTGCTGAAATGGAAGCATGATGGCACCAAGGGACTCGCCGCCGTGCTCGTGCAGTATCCCGACACACTGGGAATCATCCATGATTACAGTGAACTAGCCGCCGGAGTGCATGAGGCGGGTGCATTGCTCGTCGTCAGTGCCGATTTGCTCTCGCTCACCGTCTTGCGGCCGCCGGGCGAGTTCGGCGCGGACATCTGCGTCGGCAACAGTCAGCGTTTCGGTGTGCCGCTCGGATTCGGTGGCCCTCACGCAGCCTTCATGGCCGTCAAAGATGCGCTCAAGCGCCGCCTGCCAGGAAGATTGATCGGCGTCTCCAAAGATGCCTCGGGCAAATCGGCCTATCGTCTTTCGCTGCAAACTCGCGAGCAGCATATCCGTCGCGAAAAAGCCACCAGCAACATCTGCACCGCGCAGGTGCTGCTTGCAGTGATGGCGTCGATGTATGCCGTCTATCACGGCCCGCAGGGACTCAAGACTATCGCGCAGCGCGTGCACGGCGCGGCGGTCTGGCTGGCTGGCGAACTCCTCCGCGCTGGGCTCGATGTACTTAGCGATGATTTCTTCGACACCATCAGCGTGCGCGTCAGCAATGCCGATGACGCACTCAAGCGGGCGCTGCTCTTCGGCATCAACCTGCGCAAGATCGACGCCACGACTGTTGGTGTGGCTTTGGACGAACGTGTGCGCGAGGAAGAGTTACTCCATTTGCTCACCGCGTTTGGCATTTCGAAGGCGCAGCAGCCTCCAGTGCTCGATGACGCACATCCGCTAAACTGCTCATCCTTGCATCACCGCTCTTCGGCCTATCTGACGCATCCGGTGTTCAACTCATATCATTCCGAGACGGAGATGATGCGATACTTGCATCGCTTAGAGTCGAAAGACATCGCGCTGAATCGCAGCATGATCCCGCTTGGCTCGTGCACGATGAAATTGAACGCCGCAGCGGAGATGATGCCGCTGAGCTGGCCGGAAGTGAATGGATTGCATCCCTTTGTGCCCCACGATCAGTCCGAAGGCTATCGCACCCTGTTTGGTGATCTCGAAGCTTGGTTGGCCGAATGCACCGGCTTCGATGCGGTCTCATTGCAACCCAATGCCGGTTCTCAGGGCGAATACGCCGGCCTTCTCGCGATCAAACGCTTCCACGAGGCAAACAAGGAAGATCATCGCGATGTCTGTTTGATTCCCACCTCCGCGCATGGCACGAATCCCGCCAGCGCCGTCATGTGCGGCTTCAAGGTGGTGCCTGTCACCTGTGACAACAACGGCAACGTCGCGCTGGATGATCTCAAAACAAAGCTCGACGCCAACAAAGGCAAGGTGGCCGCACTGATGGTCACTTATCCTTCGACGCATGGCGTGTTCGAGGAGTCCATCGTCGAAATCTGTCGCCTAGTGCATGACCACGGTGGGCAGGTTTACATGGACGGTGCCAACATGAACGCGCAGGTCGGCCTGACCTCGCCGGGTCGCATCGGTGCTGATGTTTGCCATCTGAACCTGCACAAAACTTTCTGCATTCCTCACGGCGGTGGCGGGCCTGGTGTTGGCCCTATTGCTGTGGCTGCGCATCTGCGTCCACATCTGCCCGGCCATCACACCTGGCGGGCAGATCGTCGTGAAGGCGTCGTTTGCTCCGCACCATGGGGTAGCGCCAGCATTTGTACGATTTCATGGATGTACATCGCCATGATGGGGCCACGACTGGTCGAGGCGACAAAGATTGCCATCCTCAACGCGAACTATGTCGCCAAGAAACTCGAATCAAACTTCCCCACGCTCTACAAAGGCACGAATGGCCTCGTGGCGCACGAATGCATCCTCGACTTTAGCAACTTCCACAAGGTCACCGTCGAAGATGTAGCGAAGCGTCTCATGGACTTCGGTTATCATGCTCCCACCATGAGTTGGCCCGTCGCAGGCACGCTCATGATTGAACCGACGGAAAGTGAGAGCAAATCTGAACTGGACCGCTTCTGCGAAACCATGCAGTGCATTCATGCCGAAATGATCGGAGTCGAAAGCAGCAAATACCACCACACTGATAACACGCTGAAGCAGGCACCGCACACCGCTGCCGCAGTCACGAAAAGTGACTGGCCACACGCTTACACGCGCGAAGCCGCCGCCTTCCCGCTGCCATGGGTCCAGGAAGCCAAGTACTGGCCGCCGGTTTCACGCATCGACAATGTCTATGGAGACCGCCATCTCATCTGCACCTGCGTGAGTGTGGAAGAAGCCGCTGCCAATTGATAGGCCGTGCCTTTGAATGCGTTTCACCGCGCATGAAGCTTCTTCTGCTCGTTCTTGCCACCCTTACCTTGATTCCAGCCACTCAGGCCGCTGATGCGCCGCGTCCGAATATTCTATTCATCATCTTCGACGATTGGGGCTGGCAGCATGCGGGCGCGTATGGCTGCGAATGGGTGAAGACGCCGAATTTCGACCGCGTTGCGAAGGAAGGCGTGCTATTCAAGAGCGCCTTTACCTCGAATCCGAAATGCAGCCCGTGCCGTGCGACGATCCTCACCGGTCGCAACACCTGGCAGCTTGAAGAAGCCGTGTGTCACGGTGGCATCTTCCCACCGAAGTTCGCGGTGTATCCCGATCTGCTCGAAAAAAGCGGCTACACGGTCGGTTTGACCGGCAAGGGCTGGGGGCCGGGCGAGTTCAAGCTCGAAGGCCGCACCCGCAATCCCGCCGGGCCTGCGTTTGATCAATTCACGCAGAAGGTGCCCGCCAAGGGCATCACGACGACGGATTATTCACGCAACTTCGACGGTTTCCTCGCGCAGCGTGACAAGGCGAAGCCGTTCTGCTTCTGGATGGGCTTTAAGGAGCCGCATCGCAGTTACGAACTCGATTCTGGTGTGCGTCTTGGTAAAAAACTCGAGGACGTGAAAGTGCCCGGCTATCTGCCCGACAATCCGACCGTGCGCGGCGATCTGGCCGATTATGCCATCGAGGTCGAGTATGCCGATTCACACATCGGGCGTGCGCTCGATCTGCTCGAAAAACAGGGCATTCTCGAAGACACGCTCATCATCGTCACCTCCGACCACGGCATGCCGTTTCCACGCGTGAAAGGGCAGATCTATGAAGACGGCTATCACCTGCCGCTGGCAATGCGTTGGGGCAAAGGCATCAAGCCGGGCCGCGTTGTCGAAGATTTCATCAACGTGCGCGATCTCGCGCCGACCTATCTCGAACTCGCCGGTCTGCCGATTCACGAGCAGATGAGCGGCAAGAGCCTCACTGGAATTCTGCGCAGCGAGAAGAGCGGCTTCATCGAGGACCGCAAAATCATGCTCGCGGGCAAGGAACGTCACGACATCGGTCGTCCGAACGACTGGGGCTATCCGGTGCGTGCCATCCGCACGCCAGAGTTTTTCTACAGTCACAACTACCACCCCGAGCGCTGGCCTGCGTGCAACCCCGAGACCGGTTTCGGCAACTGCGATGACGGACCCACCAAATCCTGGATCGTCGATCACAAAGGCCCATTCTTCGATCTTGCCTTCGCCTACCGTGCCGAGGAGGAACTCTTCGACATCGCCAAAGATCCCGAATGCCTCAAGAATCTTGCTGGAGATCCAAAATTCGCCGCGAAGAAGCAGGAACTGCGTTCGCAGATGGAGGCGATCTTGAAGAATGAAAAAGATCCGCGTGTGCTCGGCAACGAAGCGATCTTCGACACCTACAAGTACCTCGGCAGCCGTAAAAACAAAGGTTATGCCGAGTGGGAGGCGCGGCAGAAAGGCCAGCCATTGCCCGAAGAGCCAAAGAAGAAGGGCAAGAAGGCCGCCGATGAGTAAGCGGTGGACGCAGCGACGTAAGCTGGCGGTAATTTATTTGTGGCCCCTCACCCAGCCTCTCCCCGAAGTGAATCGTGAAGTCATGCTGCCCAGGACGGGGAGAGGGGCGTGTGTTTTGGCTTCGAATTCACTTTCACGCGGCTCAGCGCTCTCCCTCTCCCCGTCCCTAGATTGCAACGCGCCAACAGCATCTTCGGGGAGAGGGCTGGGGTGTGGGGCCGTTCAAGATTGGCGCTGTCTGAATTCTTGTGGTGCAGCCACATTTCTCGATCTCGACAATTTCGTCTTTGCAGCGATAGCAGGCGCATGCGTGCTTTTTCACTCCTCCTGCTGCTCGTTTCTTTCAGTCTGAACCTGTCTGCTGCTGACAAAGCGGTGACACCCGAGGCGCTTGTGGCCGAACTTTACAAGGCGCATGACGCAGAGAAGTCGCCCTTCTTCCAGGACAAGGATCGGGCGCTGGTGGATCACTACTTCACCAAGGAATTGGCTGATCTGATGTGGAAAGACATCAAAGCCTCAAAGGGCGAGGTGGGTGCGATTGATTTCGATCCTCTGTACAACGCGCAGGACACCGAGATCAAAAACTTCGTCATCGGCAAAGCCACGGTCGATGGCGGCAAGGCCACGGTTGTGGCAAGCTTCGTGAATTTCGACAAGCAGACACGCATCACCTTCAAACTCGCCCAGCAAGGTGAGGTTTGGAAGATCAGCGACATCCAATACCCCGAGGGGCACGCTCTAATGAAGCTTTACAAAGACGCTACCGGGAACTGAGGCTGCTCGCGCTTACTTTTTCGTAGCTTCACCTTCTTTCGGCGCTTCTGGCGGACGGCGGAACTTGCTACCACTTTCCGTGGGTGTGCCACCACCGGCTCCTGGGAAGCCGCCAGATTTGCCTTTGCGTTCCTGCATGGCTTTCATTGCGTCCTCACGTTCCTCGGGATCCATGACGCCATTCTTGTTGGCATCAAACTTTTGGAGCAGCATCGCCTGCATCTTGCCGCCCTTGGACTCATCGGTGCCCGCTGTGCCGGGCGATCCGCCTTTTGGGGTGCCGCCTTTGCGGTCCTGATAAGCTTTCATCGCGGCTTCGCGTTCTTCGGGATCAAGGGTGCCATTTTTATTGGCATCGAACTTTTGCAGCATCATCTCCTTGATCTTTTCGCCGCCAGCCCCTTTGCCAGCTCCGGCGGCGGCAGCTTTTTTGGGGGCGTCTTCGGCGTGGATCGTAACAAGGCCGGTGGTGAGGGCGAGGAGCAGGGTGGGGACGAGTTTCATAGGTTGATTTGGATTCGAGTCGTTTAACACGCAGGCACACACCAAAGTTGCGGACTTTTTCAAAGCAAAGGCCCCGCTTGCCCTTTCGCCTGATGCCTTTAGTCTCGCTGCGGGTCGGCCGGAGTGATCGCTGGTGTTTCGCTGCAAGGCGGGATGCCAGAGGAAAGTCCGGACACCATAGGGCAGCATGCCACGTGAAAGCGTGGGGGTTGCGGTGCAAGCCGCGGTCACAGACAGTGTCACAGAAAACAAACCGCCCTCCGTAGCTCGCAAGAGCGAAGGGGGGTAAGGGTGAAACGGCGGGGTAAGAGCCCACCGCCCCAACCGCGAGGAAGGGGGCACGACAAACCTCATGCGGTGCAAGACAGAACAGGAGAAAGGCCCGCCTGGCCGCAAGTCCCGCAAGGGATGGATAACTCCGGGTAATAGTCGCACCACTGCGCAAGCAGGGGCGGGCTGGTCGCTCAGTCCGACAGATAAATGATCACAGCCAGGCGTCGCAAGATGTCGGGGACACAGAATCCGGCTTATGAGGGCCGATCCACATGAAGGCGTCGGGGGAAACCCCGGCGTCTTCGCCTTTTCAAGATGGAAGAGATGCCGTTGTCGCCGATTGCGGAGGCAGAAACTCAGCTTTCTTCACCAAGGCAAAAATCAGGAAGAACAGACCGAAGGGAAAGAAGTAACTGAAGATCATCAGGCCGCCGTAGACGCAGAGGAACCAAAACATCCACGCCGCACGATAACGGCAGGCGGTGACGGCGATGATCACGAGGATGACGCCGATGAGTGCCACCGCGATGCCGATGAAGGTCGATGTGAGCACCTCGCCGATTGCTCCACTGAGTTTGGCTGGATCAGCGGTGCCGCTGGTTCCTAGCACTTGGAAAGCCTTCATCATGCCGATGACCGTGCCTCCGAAGCCGATCACCTGCGCGAGTTGCAGCCATGCACCGAGTTTGGCGATGAATGAGCCGCGTTGTGAAGGGGGAGGCATTTCCATGGTCACGGGTCCAGATTGTAGCAGGATGGCAGCGGGCGTTTCGTCGGAACGGCGTTCATGAACTCCTCCTTTTTGACCCGCGCCAAAATGACGAAGAACAAGGCAAAGGGAAGATGCCAGACGAGGTGTTTGAAACCGAACATCCAAAGACCGAGACTCAGGCCGAGGATGAGCAGTCCGTAAACCCAGAGAAACTTGTACATCCCCCGCGAGCGATAGCTGAACGCAGTGATTGCAATGGTGACCAGAACCAGTCCAATGAGCGACAAGACCACCGCGATCTCGATACAGGTGAGGATGTCGCCAATGGCAGCGGAGAATCTGGCCGGATCTCCCGCACCGCTGGTGTTGAGAACTTTGGATGCTTCTGCGATTGCAAGCATGGCGCTGATGAGGCCGAGCGCCAGTGCGACCTGTAGCCATGCCCCGAGTTTGGCGATGAAGGCTCCGTTGTTAGAGGTAGGTTCGTTCATGATTCAATCCACATACACAAACTCATTCGAGTTCAGCAAGGCCAGACAGTAGTCGGCGAGTGCTTCGCGGAAGCTCGGAGCCAGCGCGGTCTGTTTTTGCAGGAACTTCTGTCCTGCTTCGATCTCCGGCTTCGTTGCTTGGCGTGACAGGCAGCGCAGCGTGGCATCGGCGATGAGCGCGGTGGCATCGGAGCCGTGCGCTGCATTCAAATCGGCGGCGAGTTTGGCGGCGACGTTGTGTGCGAAGTCGGAATTGAGCAGCATGAGGGCCTGAGGAGCGGTGGTGGATTCGTTGCGGCGGGCACAACTGATTTGGGCATCAGGACGATCAAATATCTCGAAGAGTGGATTGCGCAGATTGCGGCGGGCGAAGGTGTAGATGCTGCGGCGGGTGTGTTCGCTGGCATCCTTGGTCACTTCGTTCTGTCCCTTGAGCAGCGTGCCGCTGATTTCCTTCGGCAGCGGCAGTTTCACGCCGGGTCCACCGGTCTTGAGGTTGAGCTGGCCGCTGACTCTCAGCATGGCATCGCGCAGCATCTCGCCAGTGAGGCGTTTTTTCGGCAGTAAGGCCTGCTGATAGTGCTGCGACATCACGATGACCTTGTGTAGCTTTTTGAGGCTCCAACTTTGATGCGGCAATTCGGCAGCAAGCCAGTCGAGCAGAGCAGGATTCGTGGGGGCTTCGCCTTGATGTCCGAGATCGCCCGGAATCGCGGCCAGAGGTTTGCCAAAGTGCTGCTGCCAGAGACGATTCGCCATCGCACGTAGAAAGATCGCGTTATCCTTGCTTGCGATCCATTTCGCCAGCGCGGCACGATCCGCATTCGGCGGCGTTTCGCCGAACAGGCGTGGAAACGCGGGCTGAATGGCAGGACCGGGCCGTTTGAAGTCGCCGCGCACGAAGACGGTGCTGGCTGGCACGCCTGCGGTGAAGATGCGCACGGACGGGCCGAGCGGCTTGCGCTCTTTTGGCAGCACGGTGTTGTCAAAGAAGGCCCGGAGGCGATAAAAGTCGGCCTGGCTGATGGGGTCATACGGATGATCGTGACACTGTGCACAGCCGACCGTGAGACCGAGCCCCACGGAACCAACGGTGGTGGTGATGTCATTGAGCAGCACATGCCGACGCTCATCCTGTTTGTTGAGGTCGGGCATGTCCGGACAGGAAAAAAGAAAGCCGGTAGCTGTCTCATCGCCCATCAAATCACCTGCGATCTGCTTTTGGACAAAAACATCGAAGGGCATGTCGTTGTTCAGCGCATCAATGACCCAATCGCGATACTGCCAGGCGCGGTTGCGCTCGGCGTCGTATTCAAAACCGTCGGTTTCGGCGAAGCGGGCGAGATCGAGCCACCATTGCGCCCAGTGCTCGCCGTAGCGTGGAGACGCTAACAAACGATCAACGACGGACTCGAATGAGGAAGGGTTCGACACAAACGCAGAAACTTCCTCCGGTGTGGGTGGCAGGCCGGTGAGATCGAAGGTGATGCGGCGAATCAGCGTGGCTGCGTCGGCGTTGGCCTCTGGTTTGGTGAAATCGTCGATGCCTTTCTTGCCAGGAGTGGTTTGCAACGGCTTGAAAGCCCAGTGGTCGCGATCCTTCGCGGTGATCTGCGGTTCGTCCTTCACTGGATCGGCAGAGGCATGAATGGCAACGCCGTGCGCGTGTTTCGCGATCAGCAGCAGTGTTAAGGCGAAGCGGACCGGTTTCATGCGAGGATGCTTTTCACCACGCTGCTGCCTTCCACGCCGGTAAGCTTTTGATCGAGACCGTTGAGACGGAAGGTGAGGCGATCATGATCAAGACCGAGGATGTGCAGGATCGTGGCATGCAGATCGTGGATGTGGACTTTGTCCTCGGCGGCACGCAGGCCGAACTCATCCGTGGCTCCATGCACATGTCCATGCTTCACGCCAGCACCCATGAGCACGGTGGTAAAGCCCCAGGGGTTGTGATCGCGGCCCACGCCCTTCTCGCTCATCGGCATGCGGCCAAATTCACCGCCCCAGATGACGAGCGTGTCTTCCAGCAGGCCGCGTTGCTTCAGATCGCGAATCAAACCGGCCACGGGTTTGTCGGTGCGGGCACAGAGGTCGGTATGATTCTTTAGCACGTTCTCATGTGCGTCCCAGCCATTCGTATCGCCGGAATAGAGCTGCACAAAGCGAACGCCACGCTCGATCATGCGCCGCGCGAGCAGACAGCGTGTGCCGAACTCCTTCGTCTGCGGATCGTCGATCCCGTAAAGATGCTTCGTGGCTGCCGTTTCGTGCGAAATATCCACGGCTTCCGGTGCAGCGCTTTGCATGCGGAAGGCCAATTCATAGGCGCGGATGCGGGCGTCGAGTTCGCTATCCGCTTCGCGTTTAGCCTGATGCTGCGTGTTCATCTGCTGGATGAGATCGAGCGTGGCACGTTGCCGCGCACTGCTTTGTGGGCTATGCAGATCCAGGATCGGACTCGAACCGGCACGCATCGTGGTGCCTTGATACGTCGCTGGGAGATAACCGCTGCCCCAAGCGGGCGGCCCGCCTTTCAGTCCACCGCCGGGATCAGGCATGACAACGAACGCGGGCATGTCGGCGTTCTCGGAGCCGAGTCCATATGAAACCCAACTGCCCATGCTCGGCTTTCCCATCTGGATGGAGCCGGTGTTCATCTGATAAACGGACTGCGGATGATTCACGCTGTCGCCATGGCAACTGCGAATGACGCACATTTCATCCGCGATGCCCGCCATGTGCGGCAGGAAGTCGCTGATCTCGATGCCGCTCTGCCCATGCTGACGAAACGGCTTCACCGGTGCCAGCAGCGGGTTCTGCGCGACTTTGCGGCGTGTTTCGACCGCACCGTAGCTCTCTGGCAACGGCTTGCCCGCATTGCGGATGAGTTCGGGCTTTGGATCGAACAAATCGACATGGCTTGGTCCGCCGTGCATGAACAGCCAGATCACACGCTTTGCCTTCGCCGGGAAATGTGAACGCGACTCGGCCATGAGGGACGACAGCGCCACGCCGGACAGGCCCATGGCCGAAGCGCCGAGCAGGCGGCGACGGGAGAGCGTGGCAAAGTCGTTTTGCATAGCGTGAAGACGCTGGCTAGAGGGCGGTTCTAGCCTTCAAAGCATCTTCTGCATCCAGATCACATCAAGCCATCGGCCGTGCTTGTGGCCAACTTCCTTGAGGTGGGAGACTTTGATGAAGCCGAATTTAGCGTGAAGCGCGATGCTGGCCTGCTGATCGGCATCGATGCCACCGAGGACGGTGTGGTGGCCGATTTTTTTGGCGAGTTCGAGGAGTTCGCCGAGCAGAAGAGTGCCGAGGCCTTTGCATTGATACTCATGATGGAGGTAAACCGAGTCCTCGACGCTGTGGCAGTAAGCTTGACGTGGATGAAAGCGACTCAGCGACCCCCATCCGATGATTTGGCCGTTTTCCTCGGCGACGATGATGGGATGCTCGGTGCCGTGCGCATCAAACCAGTCGCGTCGCTCCTGCGTGGTGCTGGGCACGGTTTGATAGGTGCAGGTGCTGTGCTCGACGTAGTGATTGTAGATCGCGTTGATGGCGTCGAGATCGGCTGCGGTGGCTGGTCGGGTGGTGACGGGCATGGGGCAAGAAACGTGGCTTTGGTTGAAAAAGAAGCGAAATGACGAATGTCGAAATCTGACTATGGGCCGTTTAGTGAACGTGACCGCGTGCATCGCCACTTTCAATTCTTGACTACGCATCCCTCGACCGGCATTCTCGCAGCCGGATTTCATCCATCAACCACCTTAAAACACACACCTTTATGGCCATCAAAGTCGGAATCATCGGAGCAGGCGGCATGTTGCAATATCACGCGGCGGGTTTCCGCCAGGCAGGCGCGGAAATCGTGGCTGTGGCCGATGCGGCCCCCGGCGCTGCCGCCAAGGCTGCGGCGAAATACGGCATCGCCAAGTCCTATGAATCTGTGAACGCGATGCTCAAGGGCAGCCCTGAGATCAAGGCGGTCAGCGTCATTGTGCCGAACAAATTCCACAAGCCGCTCACCGTCCAGTGCCTCAAGGCCGGCAAGCATGTCTTCTCTGAAAAACCACCGGCGATGAACGCCAAGGAGGTCAAAGAAATCATCGACGTCGCCAAAGCCGCGAAGCGCAAGGTGCTCTTCAACTTCAACAACCGCGCCCGCCCCGAATCGCAGGCGATGATGAAGTACATCACCGATGGCACCGTCGGCAAAATCAACTCCGCGCAAGCCAAGTGGATCCGCCGCACCGGCATCCCCGGCTTCGGCGGCTGGTTCACTACAAAGGCACTCTCCGGCGGCGGTCCGCTCATCGACCTTCTTCACATGATCGACCTTGCCATGTACTTCATGGGCTATCCTGAGCCTGCGCACGTGCTCGGCCAAACCTTCTCCGATTTCATCACCGACAAGCAGTTCAAAGGCCCCTGGGGCATCCCCGACCGCGCCGACGGCACCACCGATGTGGAAAACGCCGCGCACGGCTTCGTCACCTTCAAAGGCGGCCAGGTGCTCAGCCTCCAAGTCTCCTGGGCCGAGATGGTGAAGCGTGAGGAAGTCTTCGTGGTCTTCCAGGGCACCAAGGCCGGTGGCAAGGTCGAGCGCCTCTTCGGCATCGACGGCCTCGACAACACCGCCATCGACACCTGCGAGCTCTACGTCCAGGAAAACGGCCACAGTGTGAACCGCACCATCATCACCCCAGCCTGTGAAGACATGGGCCGCATCGGCTCCGCCGCGAATTTCATCCACGCCATCGAAGGCAAGGCCGCCCCGCTCAACACCCCTGAGCAGGCCCTGCGCCTCATGCAGGTCATTGACGCCATCTACGCCTCCGCGAAGACGAAGAAGCCGGTGTCGATTTGATCGTGTAGTCTTCTTCACCGCTGGACCTGTAATCAGCCACATGGCTGAAACAGAAGGCTTATCATGCGTGCGCAGCCTGAACAGGGACTGCGTCATGCATTGATTGACGCTGGACAGATGCCCCGTGGCGGAGCATACATCGAGACTAAAACGCGCCTCGCCCCCACACGCATGAGTCCATTGTTAGTCCCCCAAATCATTCGTCTTTTTTTGCTCTCCACACTCGTCCTGCTGGCCTCTTGCCAAAGCGGCGGCATGCGTGGTCAAACGCAGTACCTCGAAGCTTTCCCGTCCAACACCGTGCCGCATTCTGCAATGTACAATGCCGATCAGGTATCCTACTGGGATGGCGACGGTGTCGGCGGTGCGGCGAGCATCGTCATAGATCTCAGCGACCAGAAAGCCTACTTCTACAAAGGTGGCACGCTGGCCGGTGTGTCGGCACTTTCCACTGGCGATGAAAAACACGCGACCAAGACTGGCAACTTCAAGATCTTCGAGAAAGACCAGTGGCATAAATCAAACCTGTACGGCGACTTCGTCGATGGCGCAGGCACTGTGGTCATGGCAAACATTGATGTGACGAAGGACAAGCCGCCGCCCGGCACACGCTTTGAAGGCTCGAAGATGCATCACTTCATGCGCTTTAGCGGCGGCATTGGCATGCACGAAGGATTTTTACCCGGCTATCCTGCCTCGCACGGCTGCGTGCGCATGCCACCGCATATGGCGGCCATTTTCTACAACAATGTCGCCAAAGGCACGCCGGTCACCGTGCGGCCCTAATCTTCACCCGCGTATCTTATGACACCGGAATCACCGCTCGAAATCGGCCCCACGGATGTCAGCTACCTACTGGAGCGTCCAGGCGAGCGCACCTTCCGTCTCATCGACTGCCGAGAGGAAGACGAATGGCACATCTGCCATCTGCCTGATGCAGTGTTAGTACCGCTCTCACGTTTTGGCGAACTAGCTCCGCAATTCTTTACGAACACTCAGGAGCATCTCATCATCTACTGCCACCACGGCATGCGCAGTCAGCGTGCGGCGCAATGGCTGCAGCAGAACGGCTTTGTGCATGCACAAAGCATGCGCGGCGGTGTCGATGCTTGGGCGGACATGGTGGACCCGGAACTGCCCCGTTATTGAAACGCATCTGACGCGACTTTGCTCTAGCACATGAGTGCGCTGCGGCTACCATGCGCACCCCTCCCCCGCACGCATGGTTCGAATTCTCACCCAGCAAGGACAACTCATCGATTGGAACGACGAAAAGACCCGTCCGTTCCCTGATAACCTCGTTTTTCTTGATTTGCTCAATCCCTCACGTGGTGAGGAACTCGAAGCGGAAAAGTGGCTCGAATACGAACTCCCGACACGTGAAGAAATGCAGGAGATCGAGGAGTCCAGCCGACTCTACACCGAAAAAGGCACGCTCTACATGACCGCGTGGCTACCCGTCGGCCTCGACACACCTGATCCCGATAGCACCGCCATTTCCTTCGTGCTCGCACCCGACTGCCTCACCACCGTGCGCTATGCGGACCCCCTAGCTTTCCGCGTACTCATTGATCAGGCAAAGCGTCAGTGCACAACCCCACTCAGCAGCGACGCAGTCTTCCTGCTGTTGATGGAACTCATCGTCGCTCGTATCGCCGATGCCTTGCAGGGCGTTGAAGGTGACATGAAGAAAATCTGCCGTGATATCTTCCGTCTCGATCCACACAAGGCGAATCCAGGCGTCGAAAAAGATCTCAGCGATGTGGTGAAATTGCTTGGGCGTCGCAGTGCCCTCGTCGCGAATCTGCGCGAGAGCCTGCTCAGCCTCAGCCGCATGCTGCAATACTTCCTCAACAATGCCGCCTCTTGGATGCGCGGAGATCTGGCGGCTCAGTTCCGCAGCGCCATGCGCGACATCAAGAGCCTTGATGAATATACCAATCAGCAGACACAGGAGATGACCTTCCTGCTCGAATCCACACTCGGCCTGATCAACATCCAGCAGAACCAAATCATCAAAATTTTCACCGTCGCCAGCGTGCTCTTCATGCCGCCTACGCTCATTGCCAGTATCTACGGCATGAATTTCGAGCACATGCCCGAACTGAAAGTATCCTGGGCCTACCCCGCCGTGATCATGCTGCTCATCATCTCCGCCGTGCTACCGATCATCTGGTTCAAGCGCAAGCGACTGCTGTAGTGGTGCACGCACGGTTTGCCGGGTCTTTACCTTCAATGCTCGCTGGCAAAATAGATTAGCAAACGTCACAGTCTCGCTGCTGGGCGCTAATGAACAGAGGGACAAGTTCGTTACCGTTGTATGCGAAACGACCGTCTTATCGTTGTACTACTGTTCGCACTCGTGCCATTTTTGGCTCTGAACTGGAGAGACGCTCCGGTTTCTGCCTTTCAAGGTATTCTCACTCGGTTACGGCACGAGTGTGATCCGGCGAATCCGGAGGCAGATTACCAATGGTCGCAGAGCACTATGCCGACGGAGCGAAAGCGCGAGGCCATCATTCAGGATTGCCGCAAGATTGGCGCGGTATTGCTACCAGAACTTCGCAGGCAAAAGGCTCGGGAACTGGATGACGAGATGCGCGGGATGCTCATTGTGATCGCCGCCGCGCTCGGTGATGTGGATTCCGTCAAAAAGGTGGGACAGGAGATGAATTGGTCGGACTTTCCCGCCGTGCGCATCAGCGCGGCGAAAACACTACGTCGTCTTCAAGATCGCCAGACCATCGAATGGTTCTTCGCTGCGCTGGATGACGGACACTTCGTCGTCAACGGCGGCTGCGGCACCCTGCGGGAGAAATTTTATCCTGTGCGTTGCATTGCAAAGATGGCGCTGCGGGAACTCATCACTCGCTATTCAGACGATCGTTTAGCAAAGGCCTGGGGCGCCATGCTCGATAAAATGCAACCTTTCGAGACCTTTGAAGATCTGCAGAGACGGCTGATGGAAACCAAAAGACGTGAACTTGAAGCAATGGCAGAGGCTGAACTTCGCCTGAAGAAGGAGAAATGATACGAAACGCGACTGACGACATGAGAATCCGTAGCATTAGGTGCGTATTCATCAGCCATGAAGATTGTCCTCTGCACTTTCCTGGTCGTCACGTCGCATCTTCTTGCTCAAACAGACAGTTTGCGTGCCGGAGCGGCGGCGGTGGACATCACGCCAAAGATTTTTCCACTGAACATGCCCGGTGGTTTCAGTGCGAACATGGCGGAGAGCGCGCACGATCCGCTGCATGCGAGGGCACTGGTGCTTTCGGAAGGTAAAACCACGCTGGCGATGGTCGTGGTCGATAATCTTGGCGCAGGGCCTGACGTGCTCGATGAGGCGAAGGCCATCGCTTCGGCCAAAACGGGCATTCCCGTTGAAAAAATGCTCGTCAGTTCCACCCACACGCACAGCGGTTCCGCTTTAAACACACGCAGCGAGGCTGCGGCGGCGTATCGGAAGCTGTTTGTCGAGGGCGTTGCGGATTCCATCGTGCAGGCGCATGCGGCGCTGAAGCCCGCGAGTGTCGGCGCAGCGGCGCACCCGCTGCCGGATGAAGTTTTCAATCGCCGCTGGTATCTGAAGCCCGGCCAGATGCAGCTTAATCCGTTCGGCAAGATGGATTTGGTGAAGATGAATCCGGGCACGAATCCAGAGGTGCTGGATCATCCTGCCGGTCCGACTGACCCCGATATCACGATCATCTCCGTGCAGGATCCGAAGCGCCAGCAGGTGTGCTTGTTCGCGAACTATGCGCTGCATTACGTCGGTGGTGCGCCCGGCAGCCAGGTGTCGGCAGATTACTACGGTGAGTTTGCGCGACTCATGCCCTCGCGGCTGCGTGGGAACGGCAAGCTCGTCGCCATGATGTCGAATGGTGCCTCCGGCGACATTAACAACATCCCCTTCAACGTCACGCGGCCTCCACGCGAACCGTTTGAGCAAATTCGCATCGTCGCACAAAAGGCAGCGGACGCGGTATGGTTCGCATTGAAGAAGATCGACAAGCATCGTGCTGACGCGCCGCTCAGAATGTTGCAGCGTGAGATCACGCTGAAATATCGCCGTCCGTCCGAGCAGGAGGTAAAGGAAGCGAAGGCAGTACTTGCGGTGAAAGACAAGGCGGAGATCGAGAAACTGCCTCGCCTCGCGCAAAATTATGCTGGCAGTGTGGTGAGCGCCGCAGAACGGCCGGAGGAGAGCATCACGGTTAAGATCCAGGCCATTCGCATCGGTGATCTGGCCGTGTGTGGCATTCCGTTCGAGACGTTTGTCGAGATCGGTCTCGATTTAAAAAAACGCAGCCCGTTCCTGCAGACGATGGTCATCGGGCTCGCCAACGGTCGCCACGGCTACCTGCCCACGCCCGAGCAACACAAGCTCGGCGGCTATGAGACGTGGATCGGCACGAATGTGGTGCAGGAAGAAGCGAGCGTCGTTCTGACAACGAACCTGCTGGAGATGCTGAGCGAGTTGAAAAATTAAAGCGGTAGGGTCAGACCAAAGCAGGTTTCATTCGAAGCAGAATCGAGCAGTTCCAATTCTCCGCCGTGCGCCAGCGCGATTTCGCGGGCGATGGCGAGCCCGAGGCCGACGCCTTCGGCGCGATTGCGCGAGGCATCAGCACGATGAAAGCGCTGGAAGATTTTTTTGCGATCTGCCTCGGGAATGCCAGGACCACTGTTGGCGACGGTGATGCGCAGCGATTTTTCATCTTGGGCGAGCGTGAAGCGAACGAAGCCGCCGGACTGGTTGTAGCGCAGGGCGTTCGCGGAGAGATTTTGAAGCAGTTGATGCAGCAGGATGGAATCTGCCCGCACGATGCAGTCGGGTGCGATGGCGTGTTCGATGCGCAGGCCATTGGCGAGGATTTCGGCATCAGTGATGACTTCATGTAGCATGTCGCTCACGTTCACCGGTTGCAGATCGAGCGGCAGTTTGCCGGCGTCGGCTTGGGCGAGCAGGAGCAGCTTTTCGACGATGGCTTTGAGATGCTGCACTTCATCGAGCAGCGGCACGATGCGGCGTTGCTCGGCAGAATCATCGGGCGAGTGTTGCAAGGCCTGCTCCAGTTCGCCTTGCAGAATCGCCAGCGGAGAGCGCAATTCATGCGCTGCATCGGCAGTGAAGCGATTGGATTGATGAAAGCTCGACTCCAGACGTGCCAGCATGGCATTGAAGACTTCGACGAGGCGACGGAACTCGCTGTCATGGCCGGCGAGATCGAGACGTTGATCGAGTCCGTGAGCATGAACACCTTCCACGGCCTGGGTGAGCACACGCACCGGGCGCAGCGCACGACCAGCGAGCAGCCATCCGCCTGCGGCCACACACAGCATGACTATGGGTAGTCCGATCATGAAAGCACTGCGCAGTTCGGTCATGCCAGCTTCGATTTCAGCCATATCGACACCGAGAACGAGCGTGGTGTAGGGATTGCCCATCACGCCGATGCGCCAACTGCGACCTTCAATACTGCGAGTAATGAATAGGGGTTTCTTTCGAGGTAGCGGTGGGTTATCGCGGGAGAGTTGTTCTCCAGGACGCGCAGGTGGTGGTGCGCGATGCAGGCGGCCTGCGGGATCGAGTTCTTCGGGCAACTCAGTGGCTTCTTTGGCAAGCGCGGGCAATGTATGGGCATCCAAAGACATCGGCCAGCTTTTGGAGCGATGCCGCACCGCATCATCAAGGTCACGCACGAGCATGATGTAGCGGCCAGACTGTGGTCCAGCCATGAAATCGAGCGCATTCTCCAGTCGTTCCCAGTGATCCTTGCCGAACACACGCTCCAGATTGGGCGAGGCCACGTTACGCAGCTCACGGTCAAGACGGTTGAGATGGATCTGCTCGTTCACCCGCCAGAACACATAGCCACAGGCCGCCAGCAAAGCGCTAGTAAGCAAGGCTGAGAGCAGCGCAATCTGAAAGCGGAAGCTCAGATTTTTCATGACGCACGAATGCGGTAGCCCACTCCGCGCAGGGTTTCGATGAGTGGCTGCTCGGGATCATCGCCGATTTTTCGCCGCACTCGCTGCACATAGACATCCACGAGGTTGGTGCCGGGATCGTGATGGTAGTTCCAGACGCGTTCCTGCAACTGCGTGCGGGTGAAGACGCGTCCCGGTGAACGCATCAGGCAGGTCAGTAATGCGTATTCACGGGCAGAAAGGTCCACCATCTGCGAACCGCGTTTCACTTCGCGCGTCAGCAGATTGACGCTCACATCACCTGCACGCAGCACGCTGGCAGAATCACCACCTGAGCGACGCATCACTGCATGCATGCGGGCGATAAGTTCGTCGATGTAAAATGGCTTAGGCAGGTAATCATCCGCCCCGAGATTGAGTCCTTCAATTCGTTCGTTGAGCGAACCTCTTGCAGTGATGAGAATTACCGGTACGCGCAGCTGTTTTTCACGCAACAGCCTTAGAATGCTCAGACCATCGCGACCCGGCAGCATAACATCGAGGAGGATGACATCATAGGGTTGCTCCAGAGCCATTTCGCAGCCCTCATCACCATCGCGGCACGCATCCACGACAAAACCCTGCTCCTGCAGCCCTTTGGCCACAAAAGAGGCGATTTTCTTGTCATCTTCGATGAGCAGCACTTTCACCCGGTAAACTTGCCAGCAATTGAGTTCTGGCACAACCGACGGGATGAAGAATGACAGTACTGTCATCCGTTTGCCTCAGGCGGTGTAATGGGCCGGAGGTTCACTCGGGGTGTTATGTGCCGCTCAACCAATCGCCTCAGCTTGATTAAATCAGGCCTTCTAGCAATCATTACGGTCAGCAGCATCTTTGCCGCCGCATCTTTGCGTGCGCATACCTCCAGCGGCATGGATGACCGAGAACAACTGCGCCAGCACATTCTGGAGGAGTTCATGCAGAAGTCGGGGAGAACGAAGAAGGTGAAGCCCGTGGAGGCCCCGATCACGAAGACCCTGAAACGGCCCGTGACAGTGGCGGCGTTTTCCGGCTTCGACATCTCCTCCTTCCTCACGGTGGCGGCGACGATCCCTCCGGTCGGCAACGGCGCGTTGATGCAGGCTTCGTTTGCGCCGTTCATGCCGAAGGTGCGTACCTACTGGGACGGGACGACTTTCTTCATCGAGTCTGACAACACCGGCGGCTTCAACATGCCGAACAAGATGGTGGGAATCACGACGTGGCAGCAGCAGGTGCCGATTCCGACGGCTTACTTCGCGAGTGTGCCGAACAATGAGAACAATGCGGCATCGCTGGGCTTCGGGCAGCCAAACTACTGGCGCATCCCGCTGGCACCGACGGTCGCGGCGTCGCCGATCACGATTTATGATCCGCCTGCGGCACCGACGAACTTTCTGCGCGGCGCGGTGGCGCTAGGAGCAAACGGGATCGCGATTTTCAATCCGTCGAACAACGCGGGTCGCACCTCGTATGAGATCGGCGAACTGGACTACTATGGTGGTCACTGCGGTCTGGCGGATGACTATCATTACCACATCATCCCGACGCATCTTTACAGCCGCTTCGGTGGTCCGCTGGGCGATGACAAGCCCGCTGCGTGGGCTTTGGACGGTTATCCGATCTATGGCTTTGTGGAGCCGGATGGCTCGCCACGTCAGGCGCTGGATGCGCAGGGTGGTCACGATCAGGGCGGCTGGGGTTATCATTATCACGCCATCGGCACGACAGCGACCGATGCGACGCATCCGTATGGTTCACCGGCATCACCTTACATGATGCGCGCCTTCCATGGCGAAGTGGTGAACTTTGGCAATCAGGTGGACGGGCAGCCGGAAGTGTCGTCGCTGCGCTCGGACAACTCGGGTGGCTACAATGCGAAGGCGGTCGCGGGGGCGAGCATCGTGGCGATGCTGAATCCGGTAGCGCTGACGACGGACGGGAATGGCAACTACATCGAAAACACCGCGCCTGGAGCCGTGGCGTCGCCAGATGCATTCATCATGCGGGTGAACTTCAGCGGCACGATCCTGGACGAGTGTTGGACGATCAATCGCAAGGTGAATCCACGCACGCTGACGATGACTTGGCGCATGCCGAGCACGACGATGATCTCGGTGGTGAGCGCGACGCAGTTCAAGCTCAGTGCGCCAGCCACAGGCACGGGCTCGGGGCTGACGCTAACCTCTGGCAGTATCACACTCACCAACTGTTCCACCACGGCAGGTAGCACGACGGTGAACTGCGATAGCACGACGGGACTGGCTTTCGGCCAAGTCGTGACAGGCACCAACATCGCCAATCAACCGGTCAACACGACGATTTACGCGCCCACCGCAGGCTCCGCGAATGGTGCGCGCCTCACGGCGTATCCGATGGGCGCTTGGTCGGAGGCCGCTTTGCCAGACACGAGTCAGATCGTGAACACCACAGCCACCTTTGGCGAAGATAGCGACTATACCTCGACGAATCAGCAGTCCTTCACCGACAATGGCAACGGCACCATCACGGACAACGTCACCGGCTTGATGTGGCAGAAGACGGATGCGGGTGAGATGACGTGGGAAAACGCTGTCAACAATGCCTCGGCGCAGACGACCGGCGGCTACAGCGACTGGCGTCTGCCAAATCCGCAAGAGCTGTTATCGATCATGAATCACGAGAACAATGGCCTCGCGATCAACACCACCTACTTCCCCCAGAATGGCGCTGGCGCGGAGTATTGGTGGACGCGCGATGTGTTTGGCAGCAGCACGACGAACGTTTGGTGCGTGAATGCCGGTGGTGGCCTGGGGCCGAAGCCCAAGTCGGAGACGATCAGCGCGAACGGTACGTTCCGCTATCACGCTCGCTATGTGCGTCTGGCGCAGAACAACATGACGCACAACTATGTGAACAATGGCGATGGCACGATCACTGACACGGACACCTCGTTGATGTGGACGCAGTTGCCCTCTACCGGGATGGCATGGGATTCGGCGCTGACATATGCTGAAACCCTTGCCACAGGCGGCTACTCCGACTGGCGCATGCCGAACATCAAAGAGTTGCAAACACTGACCGACTACGCGCTCGCCACGGTGAGCGGCGGCACGGCGACGAATCTGAAGCCTGCGATCAACCGCACGATGTTCGCGAAGACGCTGAAGAACTGTAGCTTCAACACCACGAGCGGACTGATCAACTGCGATGACACCACGGGGCTGGTGGTTGGCATGACCGTCGTGGATCCCTTCAGCGTCGCTGGCACTTACATCTCGAATACCACGACCCCCACGATCACGCAGGTGAATAGCGCCACGTCGTTCACCATCAATGCCAATCCGACGACGGCTGGCTCCGGCCTGATTTTACGCGCGCTGCCACGCGCCACAGCCTACTGGTCGTCCACATCGAACAAAGGCACCACCACCGAGGCATGGCTGCTCGAACTTGGCGTGAACAACTCCGTGCCAGTCGCTGAAGGTCCGCCGCGTGGCTCACAAGGCATCATCAGCTATCAGGCAAAGACAGCGTCATTTCCCATTTTTGCCGTGCGCACAGCGGTGCTGACCACGAACATCACGGTGACGCAAAACTCGACCGCGTTGACCGATGGCGTCAGCACCGTGGCCTATGGCAATGTGAACGTCGGCTCATCGCTCTCGAAGACCTTCACCATTAATAACACGGGCAGCTCGGCGCTGAACATCACTGGCGTGACCATTGACGGCACGGACAGCGCGAATTTCTCAGTAACCACGCAGCCTGCCGCAAGCATCGCCGCGACTGGCAGTACGACGTTCACCGTGTTGTTCAATGCGCTGACCGCGGGCAGCAAGTCGGCTGTTGTGCATATCGCCAGCGATGACGCGGGCAATCCTTCGTTCGACATCAATCTCAGCGGCGTGGGCTTCGTGCCGCCGCCGACGATCTCGAACATTTCGGTGAATCCGATCTCGCCTTCGAGCAGTGATCCCGCGGTGATCACTGCGCAAGTCACGCCTGGCGGTGGCGCCTCGATCACGGGTGTGACCTTGACATATGATCTCGGCGCTCAGGTTACCGCGCCGGCTTTCCGTGAAATCTTCGGCAACACCAATACGAACGGCCTGACCGGCTCGATGAATACCTGGACCACCACGACGGTGCGTGCTGCGGGCGATCTTCGTCAGCGAGGTTCTACGAGCAATCACACCGTCCCCATCGTGCTCACCAACTGCACCACGAACGGCACTACGTCGGTGACGTGTACGAGCACCACGGGCTTGATCCCCGGCATGTTGATCACGGGTACGAATATCGCGGCGAACACGACGATCTCGCAGGTGAATAGCGCGACCGCCATCACGCTCAGTCAGGCCACGAGCGGCTCGGGTACCGCGCTCACGCTCACTGCGGCGGGTGTCACGCTCACAAGTTGTGTGGCAGGCACGGTGCCAACGATCAATACCGCTAGCACCACCGGACTGGCTGTCGGCATGGGACTCAGCGGCAGCGGCTTGGCTACGACGCCGAATAATCCAACCGTCGCCGCGATCACGAACAGCACTGCCTTCACCACGAACAGCACCGCCTTCGGCACCATCCCCGCCACTCTTACGGCATCCGGGATGGCGCTGGAGTTCAATAACGGCACGGTGAATTATACCGATACGATGGCGAAGACGCCAACGATTCCCGCCGCCAACGTCAGCGCAGGCAATGTGGAGTTCTGGGCGCGCAACGCGGATCTCAGCACCGGCAATGGTTGGACGCTGCAAGTTTCGCCCACCGGTGCTGACGCCGACTTCGTCACGCGCATGACCGAGAGCTTCGCTTCCACGCAGGCGACCTGCACGCTGAACAACGGGAACAATCAAACCAGCGGCAGCACGACGGTGCTATGCTCGGACACGAGCAAACTCGTGGAAGGGAACACCATCCAAGGCACGGCGATCACCATCGCCAACTGCATCACCAACACAGCGACGCCGACCGTCATTCAAACGGCCAACACGACAGGTCTCGCGATCGGCATGTTCATCACCGGAGCCAACACCGCAGGCATCCCGAACAACTCGCGCATCACCGCCATCAGTCCCGGCGTGAGCTTCACCATTAACAACAACGTGACAGTGACGAATGCAGCGCCAGGCATCACGCTCTTGGCGAACTACTTGCCTGCGAATGTGACGATCGGCACCATCACACCGAACACGAGTTTCACGATCAGTAGCGCTGCTTTCTACTCGGGCAGCGCCACGCTCTCTTGCGTGAATCATGGCTACAAACTGTATCACTATGATTTTGTCGCTGGTGAGATGACGGCAAACATGAAACTACGCTGGCAGTATTCCGGCAATACCGCCAACACGCCAGCGCGTGCTCCATCGACCAATATTGACGACATTGTGGTCACGCTAACCACGGGGGCGGCGCCAACGATGCTCACGATGTATGACGATGGTCTGCACAGCGATGGCGTGGCCAACGATGGCATCTACGGCGCAACGATTCCAGCCTTGGCCAATGGCAGCACCGTCAACTACACCATCGCCGCCACCGGCTCTGGCGGCAGTGGCACGACGACCTCGAACGCGCTGAGCTACACCGTCGCGCCTGCACCGACGATCACCACACTCTCGCCGCTGCCCACGGGCAGCACTGTTGCCGCTTACAGTCAAAGCTTTGCCGCCACGGGTGGCAGTGGTGCGGGTTACACATGGAGCGTCTTTTCGGGTGCGCTGCCAAGCGGCCTCACTTTGAACAGTAGCGGCTTGCTCAGTGGCACCGCGACTTCGGCCGGCACATTTAATTTTACGGTCAAAGTCACTGACTCACTCAGCCGCTCGGCGACGAAGTCGTTCGCGCTGACCATCACGACCACCACCGCGCCGAATGTGGTCATTATCATCACCGATGACCAAGGTTGGGGCGATGTGGGCTATCACACACCTGTTGGACAAGTGCCGATTGAAACACCAAACATGGACAGCTTTGGCACCACATTGCCCGGCTCCATCCGCCTTGAGCGCTTCTACGCCACGACGGTGTGCTCCGTGACGCGCTCGACTTTGGCCACCGGGCGCAACCCGATTCGTCATGCCACCAACAATGTTCGTGGAACACCCTTGAGTGAGCACATGATGCCGCAGAGCTTCAAGAGCGCAGGCTACCAGACTTTTATGTGCGGCAAGTGGCACTTGGGTGGCTCGGACAAGAACACGAATTTCTTCACTGTGAACGGAGTAAAAACACGCTTCATCCAGGAAGGACTGGAATACGCTCCTTACAATCGCGGCTGGGACTCGCATTACGGTCAGTATTCGGGCGCTATTGATTACTACACACATCGCAGCGCCGAGAGTGATAGCCTGGACATTCCAGACTGGTGGCTTAATGGCGTGCAGCAGGATGGAACCAGCGAGCACCGCATCACCATTGGCTTCAGCGATGGTGTGGCCCACGTCGATGCCAGTGGCGGTGGCGGATGGTCGCCCGACCTGCTCGCGGAGAAAGCCGTTTCCCATATTCAGACTCGCGATCCATCAAAGCCGATGCTGCTGCATGTGGCCTTTAACTCCATCCACGGCCCGATCTCGGCCCCGCAGAACTTGATCACCAAATACACCAACCGCGGCATCAACAACGCTAATCGCCGACTCACCGCCGCTGCCGTGGATGGCATGGATCAAGCGATGGGCCGCATCCTCAAAGCTCTTGATGATGCTGGCATCGCCAACAACACCGTGGTCGTCTGGTTTGGTGATAATGGTGGCGATGAAACCAAAGGCTCACTCAATGATCCGTTGCGCGGTGACAAGGGGGATAGTTATGAAGGCGGTCTGCATGAAGTCGCGGGCATTCGTTGGCCCGGCGTGCTTGCCACCACGGGTCCCATCATCAGCAATCAATACCTGTGGGTGGGTGACTTGTTCCCCACGCTCGCGGCTGCCGTCGGCGTGACTCCGCAGAACACCAAGCCCATGGATGGCCTCAATATGTGGCCCGCGCTGCTCGCGGCTAGTCCCACGACCACGGTTTCACGCGGCGCACCGCTCGTGACGGATCAGGCGGCACCGATCGCCATCTATCAATTCACCGATCCCGTGAATGGCGGCACCAAGGACTTCAAACTCCGCCGGGGGCGCGTAAACAACGTCGTCACGCCGGAGTTATTCAACCTCACCGATGATCCGTATGAAACCACCGATCTCATCGCGAACAGCGCCTATGTTAACATCGTTAACACCTTGACCAGTGCCATCACGGCCATCACCGCAGACAACAACCCGCCCTACATCGGGCCGCCAATGATCACCAACACCGTTGGTCAAGGCGGCACCATCACGCTCTACGCGCCGTTCACCAGCTACAAGGCTCCCACCATTCAGTGGCGTAAGGGTGGCTCAAGTGCCGCAGTTCCCGGAACGGCCGTCAGCACATTCACGCAGATAGTGGACAGCGCCAACGCAGTCGTTACCGGCTCGTATGCGGCCACGCTCACGCTGACGAACGTCGCGCCGGGCGACGCAGGCAGCTATGACGTGGTCATTAGCAACGTTGGCGGCACGACCACCAGCGCCAGTGGCGTGCTCACGGTGACCTTTGGTGCGCCGGTGTTGACGGCACTGCCCACCTACTCACAGGGAACCTCATGCACCATTTCCTGGCCAGCGGTCAGCGGTGCCACGAGCTACACGGTGCAACGCGCCGCCACCGCGGACTTCGCCACAGTGCTCTCCTCACAGACGGTCAACACTCCGAGCGCCACCTTCACCGGCCTCACCAGCGGCACGCTCTACTATTACCGGGCCACAGCCACTGATGGCACCACGACTTCCGTGTTTAGCAACACCGTTTCATCCACGCAGGATGCCAGCAATCCAGCGGTCGCCATCACCTCACCTGCCAACGCCGCTGTTATCGGGGCCAGCCCAGTCGCAGTTGCAGGTACCGTTAGCGACGCGCTCTCAGGCGTTGCCGCAGTCGTTGTAAACGGCATCACCGCGACTGTTACCAGCGGCAACTGGACGGCCAGTGTGCCACTGGTTGCAGGCGCGAACACACTCACCGCGTCGGCCACGGACACGGTCGGTAACACCAATACCGCGAGCATCAGCGTCACACTGAACGCCGTTTCGCCATTGATTACCAATGTATCCACCGGGCCTAGCGCGCCGACCTATCTCGACCAGACCACCTTCTATGCCCAGGTGGCACCGGGGGCCGCAGCGCTCAATTCCGTGCAGCTTCTCTATGACACTGGCACTCCGGTGAGTACGAAAATCTGGCAGGAAGTGTTCAACATCACCAATAGCAACAACTGGAATGGCACCGGCGCACTCAATGCCTGGACCACCGTCGGCGGTGGCGTTGTGCGCCAAGCCATTGGTGCTTCCAATCACACGGTCCCCATCGGCATCACGAATGCGACGACCAATGGCACCACATTGGTGACTTGCGACAGCACGGCGAATCTCTGGCCGGGCATGCGTGTCACTGGCCTGACGATTCCGGCCGGTGCCACGATCGCGCAGATCAATAGCGCCACGAGTTTCACGCTCTCGACGACTCCTGGCTCCGGCTCCGTGCTCTCGCTCACTGCATCAGGCATGATTTTGACCAACTGCGCCACTACCGGCCCCACACCTGGGCCTGCCAGTGCGACGGTGACTTGTGACAACACCATCGGCCTCGTGACCGGCATGGGCTTGACCGGTAGCGGCGTGCCAAACAACGCGACCGTGAGTTCCTTCACCACCACCTCGCCGATTGGCTTCACGATGAACAACGTCGCCACGGCGACTGGCACTGGCGTGACCATCACCGCCAGCGGAGCCGCGACCGAGTTCAATGGCGGCACCGCCAACCTCACCGACTCGATGTTCACCACCACGAACGCCATCAACACCACGGGTACGGCAGGCTATGTCGAGTTCTGGGTGCAGACACGCGACCTCGCGGCGACGAACAACTGCGGCTGGCAATTGCAGATTTCCTCTGACAACGGCACCACTTGGCACAACGCCGTGGATGGCAGCGTCAACGTCGGTGAAGATTGGAACAGCGAGACGGTGAACCTAACCAACGTGGTGACCAATACCGCTGGCAGTGCCGCTGGCAGCACGACGGTCACTTGCGCCAGCACCACCGGCCTAACCACCGGTCGCAGCGTGGTCGGCCCCACGGTAAATGTCAGTGGCACCACGGGCATCGGCGCGAGTGCCGCCATCATCACCGGCACTGACACGACCAATCTCAGAGTCGGCATGTTCCTCGTTGGTAGCAGCGGCATTCCGAACAACGCACGCATCCTCACGATTGATTCCGCCACGCAGTTCACCATGACGGCGAACTCCACGCTGGCGAGCGCCACGTCCATCACGATCGCGGCGACCTACTTTGCTGGCAATGCGACGGTGAGCGCTATCACGAACGGCACCACCTTCACGCTCAACACCGCCGCGTATGTGAACACCACCACCGCGCCGATCACAGCGGGTGCCACCACGATCAATCACGGCTACCAGCTCTTCCATCATGACCTCGACGCCACTGAGCGTGTCGCGCAAATGAAGATGCGCTTCCAAGCTGCCGGCTATTCACCGGCGGCACCGACTCGTTCACCGCGCATCAGCATTGACGACATCGTCATCGCCACCACCGCGCCGCCGCCGACTGTGACGCTGGTCATGTTTGACGATGGCAATCATGGCGATGGCGCTGCGGGCGATGGCCTCTATGCCGCGCAGATTCCAGCTCAAACAGGCGACACCACGGTGAACTTCCGCGTGCGCGCCACTGATGCTGCCGCCAACGTCACGACCAACCCCGTGAGTGGCAATTTCACCTATACCGTGAAGTCATCGCTCACCGATGCCACCATCGCGAATGGAGTCATCACCGGCGGCCCCGTCGTCGGCGCTGAGTTCCTCACTTTGCCAAAGAGCGATGGCGTGACCGTGAACGCCATCTTCTCGGTGAATCAGAACGCCTTCATCGAATACGGCACGCAGCCCGGCAAATACACATACGCCACGACGCCGACCTTGTTCAGTATCGACAACACGAAGCCCGAGTTCCTCAACCCCGTGCGCATCGCCATCACCGGCCTGCAACCCGACACCGAGTATTACTATCGCCTGCGCCACAAGAACACCGGCGATGCCTTCTACAGCGCCCGCGGTGAACGCAGCTTCCACACCGCACGACCACGCGGCACCACCTTCAAGTTCACCATCACCGCCGATCCGCACCTCGACGTGAACACGGATCAAACCTTGCTCTGGCAGGCCATGCAGAACATCGCCACCGACAATCCTGACATCCACATCGACCTAGGCGACATCTTCATGACCGACAAGATGGACGACAGCGTCACCACCGGATTGCCCGCGATCTGGGGCGGTGGCGTCACGCCCGGCACGCTCAATCAAACGATGGTGAACAACCGTGCGATGCTTTTCCGCAATCAGTTCGAGCGCTGCTGTCACAGCATCCCGTTCTTCTTCACGCTCGGCAATCACGAGGCCGAATACGGCTACTTGTTCAACGCCGCCGCCGACAAACAAAACAACATACCCGCCTGGGACCTCAAAGCCCGCAAAGCCTACTACCCCGCGCCTGAGCCGGATAGCTTCTTCTCCGGCAACCCCACGCCAATGAACTACACCGGTGGCACACTCGGCCTGCTCCAAGACTACTACGCCTGGGAATGGGGCGATGCTTTGTTCATTGTGCTCGATCCGTTCTGGAACACCACGACCAATCCCAACAGCGCCAATACCACGCCAGCGGGCGATGCCGCGTGGAACTGGTCGCTCGGCAAACCGCAATACGATTGGTTGAAGACCACACTCAAGAACAGCAGCGCCAAATATAAATTCATCTTCATGCATCACATCGTCGGCGGCAGCACCACGCTCGCCGACAACGTCACGAAGAACATCGCCGCACGCGGCGGCGTCGAAGTCGCGGGCAAATACGAATGGGGTGGCAAGAACACCGACGGCACCGATGGCTTCGCCACCAAGCGCCCCGGCTGGGACATGCCCATCCATAATCTCTTCGTGCAAAACAAGGTCGCCATGGTCTTCCACGGTCACGATCATCTCTACGGCCTGCAAACACTCGACGGCGTCGCCTACCTCGAATGCCCGCAACCTGGCACCGCGAACTACACATCGCTAGGCAGTGCTGGGGATGGCAAATACACACAGGGTCTCAATAGCTTGCTGCTGCCCAACTCCGGCCACATCCGCATGACGGTCACACCAGATCAAGTGATCGGCGACTTTGTCCGTGCTTATCGTCCGCAAGATGAGAATGCCTCGCGGCACAATCTCGATGTCACCAACAGCTTCACCGTCCGGCCGGCCGTGTTCCCGCCGATCGAGATGGTCACGGTCTCTCCGGGACAGGTTTCGCTGCGCTGGAACGCCGTGGTCAACAAGCCCTACCAAATCCAGTGGAGCACAGACCTGATCAATTGGCAGAACATCCTCACGACCCCATTGACCTTCACCAACACCAACACAAACGCAACCTACACCGACACACTTCCAGCTCGTGTGAACGGACAGCGGGCATTCTACCGTGTGAGTTACACGCCATGAGGTGCGAGGGGGTGCTTCACTCAGTCCAAAGAATGACAATACTGTCATCAAATGGGTGACATCGGATTCATCTGACGAAGGTTGTATGTGACACGATGCAAACCACTCTTCTCTCCGCAGTTCTGCTCTCACTCGTCACGACATCAGGTTTCGCCCACACGTGGAAAGCCACGGGTGGTGACAACCAGGAGTCTCTCCGACAGCATATTCTGGACGAATGGATGCAGGCGCACGCACAGCCTGCCTCGGGCGAAATTAAGCCGGTAAACATCGCTTCAACGGCCTCCACGCTCCAACTTGCTGCTGTAGCGGTGGCGAATGCGGCCAATGCACCCGCAACAGCAAAGCCATTTCTCGTGTTTCCGAGGTTAGAGCTGAAATGGGACAAAGATTACCTTTTCGTCGGCTCGAACGGTTTTCCCGACCACAACATGATGGTGGGTATCACGGCGTGGCAGCAGCAGGTGCCGTTGCCGCAGGCCTATTTCGGCGACAATGCCTGGCGCATTCCGTTGCATCCGGTGCCGGCGAAGAACCCAGCAGTGGTTGAGGGGCATTTCCTGCGTGGGGCCATTGCGCTCGGTGTGAATGGTATCCCGATTTTCAATCCGCAGAACAATCGCGGCGAGGTGTCCTATGAGATCGGCGAACTCGACCAGTGGGGCGGTCATTGCGGACGTGCGGATGATTACCACTACCACATCGCGCCGATCCATTTGCAGGAAGTTGTCGGCAAAGGGATGCCCATCGCGTATGCGCTGGATGGTTATCCGATTTACGGCCTGACCGAGCCGGATGGCTCGCCGATTGGCAAGCTGGACGAGTGCCACGGCCACGAGGATGCGAAGGTAGGCTACCACTATCACGCTTCCACGAAGCGCCCGTATTTGCAGAGCGCGTTTCATGGCGAAGTCGTCGAGGCAGAGGGCCAGGTGGACCCGCAGCCGCGTGCTCAACCGGTGCGTGAATCTCTCACCGCTTTGCGTGGTGCGGAGATCACCGGCTTTGAGAGCACAGGATCAAACAGCTACAAGCTCAGTTACAACGTAAATGGCGACAAGCGCAGCGTGTCCTACACGCTGGGCAAAGACGGCACGTATCCCTTTGTGTTCGACAATGGTCGCGATGGTAAAACTGAGGAGGTTTACACTTCACGTGGCGGCAGTGGCGGTGGCGGCAAAAGGCCTGGTGGTCCTGGCGGCAAGGGTGAACCCAAGGGCAAAGGAAAGGGCAAGGGCGGCCCTGGCAAAGGCATGCAACCGGATGACAATCCTCCCGCACCTCCTGGTGAAGCTCCACGTCCACCACGCCCGCAGGCTGCTGGCCCGATGATGGATGTGAATGGCGACGGCATCGTCACCGCGCAGGAATTTGCGGATAATGTGAAGCGCGAGTTCGCCGCCAAACGCAGCGGCGGCACGCTGTCTGATGCGATGTCGAAAGCTCGTACCGATTTCACCTCACTGGATCGCAATCGCGATGGCAAACTCGACGTGACAGAAATGCCAACGCCCGAAGCTCCTCCGGCGGAGATTGCGCCTGCGGAAGGCATGAGCCGCCGTGGTGGCGCTCCCGCAGCGACCAGCAGCGGCTTCGTTTTGACCAGTCCTGAAGTCGAGGACGGCGGCATGCTGCCCGCAGATTACACGGGCGATGGCAGTGGTGCGACCTTGCCGCTCGCATGGAAAGGCGCTCCTGCTGGCACGAAGAGCTATGCTTTGATCATGGATCACCTCGCTCCCGGCAATGAAATGAAGAGCTATTGGACGATGTGGGACATTCCGGCAAACGTGACCAGCCTGCCAAAAAATGTGAAGGGCGTGGGCAAGCTGGGGGTTGGCTTCAAGGGCGAGGAAGGCTACGAGCCGCCGCATTCACAAGGCCCCGGTGAAAAAACATATGTGCTGCATGTCTATGCGCTTTCCGCTGAGCCGAAACCCAAGGCCACCGATCGTGGCGGCGTGACGCGCGAAGATTTGCTCGCGGCGATTGATGGCAAGATTCTCGCCAAGGCCGATTTGAGCGTTGTTTACGCACGCGGCGGTGTCGCGGCAGGTGGCGGCGGTCAAGGTCAAGCTGGCGGACGAGGCGGCATGCCTGCTGGTGGCAGCACGACGACTGGCGGGCCAGGAGGCATGGCACCCGGTGGTCCAGGCGGCACTGCTCCTGGCGCAATGGCACCAGGAGGTGGCACTCAGCCGATGCGGCCAGAAACAGCCACGCAACCTACGCAGCCGATGCCCCCGCAAGGTGGCGGTGGGCAGCAGGGTGGACAACGCAAGCCTTGGATGCAGATGCACGGCACGGAGCTTGATGGCAATCAGGACGGCGTCGTCACCGTGGCAGAGACTCTGGCAGACATGAAAGTCGCCGCCTCCAAATATGATGCGGACATGAACGGCATCATTACCCCTACCGAAATCGATGCAGCCGGCGATATCCGCGACGGCGCAGCGTTCGCAGGCTTTATTAACCGCCATGCTTTCGAGCTGGATGTGAATCAAGACAGCCGCCTGAGCAGTGCGGAACTGGCAGACGCAGCAAAATACATTTTCGGCGCAGCGGACCTGGACCACGATGGCAAACTTACGGCGGAAGAAGTGCAGAGTGCGCCCAACACTCAGTTGCGTGCTGCAGGACCCGTCGCTGGAGATCAACCGCCTGCTCCGCCTTCTGCTACGAATCCGCCTCCAGGCCCGTCCACGATGCCTGCAGCAAACGGTGGCAGTGGTGGCGTGCGTCCTCTCGACAGCATCTTCACTCCACCCGCACAGACCGGCACAAGTGGTGCCGGAGCACAGCCGATGCAGGCTCCTGGCGCTCAGGGTGGCCAGCGTCCCGGCGGTGCTCCTGCTGGTGGCGAGGGCAAAGGTGGTCAAGGCGGCGGCAAAAAGAAAAAAGGCGGCGGTCCTCCCGGACTGGTTAAGCCGAGCATCGCGGACACGATGAAGCTCAACGTGTATGCCGACAATTGGTTCATGCTCTACGTGAACGGTCGCCTCGTCGCTGTCGATCCGATTCAGTTCACGCCGCACAACGTCGTCAGCGTCGATTTCCTCCCTGAGTATCCCATGACCATCGCCGTGCTGGCGAAGGACAACGCCGATCCGAAGACCGGCATGGAATACGGCACGAACATTGGCGATGCCGGTTTCTGCCTGAAATTTGCCGACGGCACCGTGACGAACGCGACTTGGAAGGCCAAGAACTTCTTCCACGGTCCCGTGAATGGCGACACCGCGAATCCGAAGGTCATTCAGGAGCCCTTGCCTGCAAACTGGTGGGCCGTCGATTTCGATGACAAAGCCTGGAAGCAAGCCAAGGAATACACCGTCGAGGAAGTCGATCCGAAGCAGCCTTACTTTGAGAACGACTTCGAAGGCGCGAAGTTCATCTGGACCGACGACATCGCGCTCGACAACACCGTCATCTTCCGTACGAAGATCGAGAAGCCCGGTTGGACACCACGCTGGAACACCAAGCCCGATCTCGACGTGACGGGAGCGCCGCTGCGCTAATAAATCTATCGAGCCTCACATTCAGTGAAACCATCCTCATTCATCCTCCTGCTGGCCTGCGCTGCAGCCACTCATGCGGAAGTCGTCGATCTTCCCGCCTTATTCGATAAGCGAGCACTGATGAAACCCATCGCCGAGATCGAAGGCACGCTGAGCGATGGATCGAAGGCCACAGTTTACAAGATCGTGGTGCGTTCACTGCCGAATGATCATCCGATGGGCCCGTGGGCACCAAAGACGATCAAGGATGTCGGCGGCTATTGGGAGGATGCGATCAACAAGAAGCTCTATCGTGTGGACATCGAGTATCTGAACATCCTTAACAAGGCCGGTTGGGATATGTATGACGCGGACGGCACCGTGCATCGCACCAAGGATCGCACCGAGTTCGACAAGGTGGCACGTCAGGAGCTTGCGGGCTGGACTTTTGAGCAGGCGAAGAAGGATGGCGTGACGAATTCCATCATCGAGTTGCAGCCCGTGGAGCAGATCGTCACGATCTTCCTGCCGAAGAACCCGAAAGCACTGCCTCAGCTCACGATGCTGCGGCAGGCCAGCTTTTCACCGCGCTCGGGCGTCGGCATCGGCACCAATGGCGTGCGCTTTTTCCCGCCGGAACCGGTTCATCGCATTACCGCTTATCAAAACATCGCGCCACTGGATCCAAACGGCGGTCACACGGGTTTCGGCCACGAGTATCACTACCATCGTTCACCAGCGGTGATGAACGAAGACAAGTCGGGCAAGGTCGTCGGTTTTGCGCTGGACGGATTCCCAGTGCGCGGCCCCACGGAAGCCGAAGGCAAAGCACCGAAGAACTTGGATGCGATCAATGGCCACGATCATGACGGCCTTGGCTACCATTATCACGCCAGCAATGCCTGGCCCTACTTCGTGGCAGGCTTCAAAGGCGCACTCGGAACCGCCGCGCTTGGCGATGTGGATGTGTGCGATGCGACGCAGCAATCCGGCGGACGCAAAGGCGGACCTGGAACTGCGAAGGGAAGGGCAAAGGCCCTCCCAAAGGCGGTCCACCACCAGCACCTAAATGAGCATGCGCCTCTTTCGCGTTCTGATCTTCGGTTCGTTCGCCGCGCTCACATGTTCAGCGCAGACGGCTTCACGACCCAACGTGCTCGTCATCGTCGCGGATGATCTCGGCTGGGCGGGCGTGGGCTTTCACAACAAGGCGATGGTCACGCCAAATCTTGATCGTCTGGCCAAAGAGGGCGCCGAATTGCAGCGCTTCTACGTGTATCCCACGTGCAGCCCCACACGCGTCGCGCTGCTCACCGGTCAGATGCCGCACCGCTACAATGTCATCTCCGCGCTGCAAGGCGCTGAGCCTGGCATGCCTGCGGGTGTGCCAACGATTGCTTCGTCGTTCAAATCAGCCGGGTATCGCACCTCGCTCATCGGCAAATGGCATGTCGGTCAGGCCACGCATCCACAGACCGCTGGCTTCGACCACTACTACGGCTTCCTGAGTTCCGAGATCGACTACTACCAGCACACTGGCAAAGGTGGCCGCCTCGACTGGCAGCGTGATGGCAAATCCATTCAGGAGGAAGGTTACTCGACCTATCTTTTCGCTGACGAAGCTGTGAAGCAGATCGAGTCGCGCGATAAAGCGAAGCCGTTTTACCTTCAGGTCTCGCTCAACTCGCCACATGTGCCACTCAGCGCACCACCTGAATTACTCGCGAAGCACAAGGGCACGAATGGCCTCTACACCGCTGTCGTCGAAGCGATGGACATCGGCATCGGACGCATGTTGGTGGCCTTGGATGCGGAAAAGATTCGTGAGAACACGCTGGTCGTCTTCTTTTCCGACAACGGCGGATCAGCACGTGAAGGCGGCAGCAACGCACCCTTCAGCGGTGGCAAATTCGCGTTGTATGAAGGCGGTATTCACACGCCAGCGCTGATTCGCTGGCCTGGAAAAATACCCGCCGGAGTAGCGCTGACGCAACCGGTGTGTGTTCAGGATCTATTTCCCACCCTCAGTGCCGCCGCAGGTGTGCCGATGCCGCGCGATTCGAAAATCGACGGCAGCAATCAATGGCCGGCCATCGCCCAAGCGAAACGCATTGAACGACAACCCTTCCTCATCGCCACGAGCGACATTGCGATGATCGATGGCGACTGGAAGCTCATCGAATGGAACGCTGGCACACTTTCGCTCTTCAACTTGGGCAAGGACATCGCCGAGACGAATGATCTTTACGCCAAGGAAGCCGAACGCGCCCGTGTGCTCACCGCGAAGCTCGATGAATTGAAAAAAGGGCTTCCCATCGTCACGGCGCAGGTTGCCGGACCTCCTGGCAAAGGTGGCCCTGGAAAGGGCGGCCCCGGCAAAGGAAAAGGCAAAGGGCCGATGCGCCCCGGCATGAAACAGCAGCCTTGAACGCTTTCACCTTCACTCATGTTATGAAACGTCACGCTCTTTGGATCACCATCTCAGTCTGCCTCTCTTCCTTTGCAATCGCTCAGGCTCCGAAAGGTCAGGGCAAAGGCAAGGGCAAGCGTGAAACTCCAACCGCATCCTCGGGCAAGGTTCGCCCTTATCAGAACCTGTGGATTCCTCCCGTGCTCAGCGGCAAGGCCATCGACCTCAGCCTGAACAAAACCAAGAAATCTTTCTGGGCTGGAGCAACGACGGCGACCTACGGCTATAACGACGCCCAATTCTGGGGCCCGACGGTTTTTCTCAATCAAGGCGAGGCCGTGCAGTTGCGCGTAAAGAACAACCTCGACGAAGTCACCACCGTGCACTGGCATGGTCTGCATCTGCCCGCAGCGATGGATGGTGGACCGCATCAGCTCATCCAGCCCGGAGGTTCGTGGACATCTTCGTTCGTCGTCAATAACAATGCCTCCACTTACTGGTATCACCCACATCCGCATGAGTTGACGCAGAAGCAGATGACCTATGGCGCAGGTGGCTTGATCATCATCCGCGATCCCATTGAATCCAAACTCGCCCTGCCACGAACCTACGGCGTCGATGACATACCGCTCGTCTTCACCAGTCGCCGCTTCTATGCCAACGACCAGTTCAGCTTCGAGGGCGACAACGACAAATACGGCGACTACCTGCTCACCAACGGCACGCTTGATGCCCAGGTCAGTCTTCCCGCTCAGCTCGTGCGTTTGCGCATCTTGAACGCCGAGATCGAGCGCGGCTACTACTTCGGGCTTAGCGACAACCGCCCTTTCTATGTCATCGCCACGGATGGCGGACTGTTGGACAAACCCATTCAAGTCACGCGGGTCAAGCTGATGGTCGGTGAGCGTGTCGAGGTGTTGGTGGATTTGAGCAATGATAAAGAGGGATCATCACTCGACCTCGTTGCTTACAACTCCGGCATGGAGTTCGGCTTCCCCGGCTCCGAACCTGGAGTTCGCGCCCCGAATGGCAGCCTGCTCAACAATCTCGACTTCGGCATGCTCCACATCAACGTGACCGCACCCAAGGCCCAGCGAATCACGAAAGTGCCCGAAGTCCTGACTCGCAATCGCTTCTGGACCAGTGCTGAGGTGAACAACCGCCGCACCGTGCGAATTAGCAAACAGCGTGGCGGTGAGGCGTTCGTCTTCGATGGCAAGTCTTTCGACATGAACACGACGAACCAGGTCGTGAAGCTCGGCGATGTCGAAGAATGGACCGTCACGAATGACCGTGTGTTCGGCCACACGTTTCACATCCACGATGTGCAGTTCAAAATCATTTCACGCAGCGATGGTGCCGTTCCCACCTTTGAGGAGGGTTGGAAAGACACTTTTTACTCACCATCAGGCGCATCTGTGACCTTCCTCGCAAAATTCGACGACTACGCCAGCGACACCGATCCCTTCATGTATCACTGCCACATGGCCAACCACGAGGATGCTGGCCTCATGGGCCAGTTCCTCGTCTCGCGCACTCCTTCCTCGCTCAAACGCAACAGCGCTGGTGTCATTCAGTTCCGCGAAGGCATGGAGCATCCGTTGACGCCCGTCATGATCAGCAAAGTCGAGCGTCAGGCCCAAACACCCGCGCCCGCCTTCTCCACAACTGACCTTGCTGGCAATCCACTCAGCCTAGCCGCGCTCACTGCGAAAAAGCCGCTTATCCTCTACTTCATCGAACGCGAATGCCCCTGCGCCCGTGATGCCGCACCGTTCCTTGCCCAGGTTCAAGCTGCGTATGGTGATGCCTGCACCGTCGTCGGCGTCATCAATGCAGACACCACCACCGCCAAAGCTTGGGCAAAGACCGTCGGCACTCGTTTCCCAATCATCGCCGATCCCGACTGTGCGCTCATCCGCGCCTACGGCGCCGAACGCGCGGTTTACACCACACTGGTAGCACCAGGCGGCACCATTGTTAAAACCTACCCAGGCTACAGCGCTGAGACATTGAAGGATCTCTCAGCACATATCGCACGCCTAAGCGCCAGCGCCGAGAGCCCTCTGAAGTTCGCTAATGCGCCGGTTAAACTGATCGTCGGTTGCCCACTGGAACCTGTAACATTCGCCGCTGTAAAGTAGCACCTGATTCATTCTCTCATTTCACGACCGCCAGCTTATTCATAACAAACAGCGCACATACACAGGAATCAATCGAGGAGATCAAGTTCATCCTCGCGCTTCAAGAGACGCTTCATCATGACCTTGTAGTCACGCATGAAGCTGCGGGTGATTTGATAGTGCTCGGTGTCTTCGTAGGCGATGCGTTGGATGCCTTCAGGCCCAAATTGATAGATCCACGCGTCGGGGTAGGCCATGATGAGCGGGGAATGCGTGGCGATGATGAACTGTGAGAATTCATCCACGAGATCATGCAAGCGCACGAGCATGGAAAGCTGACGTTGCGGCGAGAGGGCGGCCTCCGGCTCGTCAAAGAGGTAGATGCCGTGACCGTCGATGCGCTGGGTGAGGAGATTGAGGAAGGATTCGCCGTGGCTTTGCGCGTGAAGGCTTTTACCACCGTAGGAATTCAAAACGCCACCACAGAAGGGTGTGGCTTCGAGTTCATCGAGTTCGGTGGCCCAATTGTGGAAGCTCTCGGCACGGAGGAAGAAGCCGTCCATGGGCCGGTTGCTGGTGCGCGACAGGCTGAGGCGCGGGGTCAGCGGCGAAGCGTATTCGTGTTTGAACATGCTTTCGACCCGGCTGCCACCAGAGGAGCGAAAGCCAAGTTTTTCAGCGATGGCTTCGAGTAGCGTGGATTTACCGGAGCCGTTTTCACAAACGAAGAAGGTAACTTTGGGATGAAGCTCGATATTTTTGAGCTGGCGAATAGCTGGAACGGAAAAGGGATGTGTGTCCCAGTCTGTTACGGCACCACGATCAAGCGAAACGGAATGGAGGAAGTGCCGGGTCATGATGTCGCAAGTCCACGAAGGTATTCGAGCTGCCTCTCTGGCGCTGATTTGTCCGCATGACATGGCAAAACGCCATCGAGTTGTAGGTCGAGCACGCGATGAATGCTGCGGCGTGCCTCGGTGTTATCTTGATTGAGGTAAACAGGGGCGATTTGCGGACCGAAGCCGAACGTGGCGAACAGATCGCCACTGAACAGTAGGCGGTGTTGCGCGGAGTAGTAGCCACAGTGGCCATGCGTGTGACCGGGGAGGGCCACAACGCGCAAGCCACCCCAGATGGGCAGTTCATCACCCTCATTGAGCAGGCGGTCTGGGCGAAACGTTGGCTGGCGAAGCAGGCGGCGGCCAATCCATTCTGCGAGGCCGGCAATGCGGCCCCAACCGTTGAAGCGCGCACGGTTTTCGTAGTGTTCGAGATCACGCTCGGGACCGGCAATCCACGCGCCGTGCTGTTTCGCCAGCGCAGGAGCATTCAATACATGGTCGAGATGCCCATGGGTGAGCAGGATGCCACGAATGGGCAGCTTGTCCCAGCCACGAACGATCAATGAACGCTCCAATGCACGCAAACCGCCGATAAATCCAGTGTCGATCAGGTAAAGCGCGTCGCCATCCCGCAGGACGAAGAACTGCACGATGAAGGTGCGTACGATGAGCAGATCGGGCGGCATGTGGACTCACTGAGGCTAGAGAGGCAGTTTTGATGAAGCAACACGCTAGTTTCTGCGTTTGGTGGGGTCCATGAAATTGCTTTTAATTCTCACCTTGGTTTTCCTTGGCACTCTGGCTCAAGCAGCGGACAAACCGAACATCATTTACATACTCGTTGATGACTTAGGCTACGGCGATCTGGGCTGCTACGGTCAGAAGATGCTGACGACGCCACATCTGGACCAAATGGCTGCGGAGGGGATGAAGTTCACGCGGCATTATGCGGGCTGCACGGTGTGTGCGCCGTCGCGCTGTGTGCTGATGACGGGTTTGCACACGGGGCACTGCCGGGTGCGTGGGAATGATCCGTGGATCATCCCGGATGGGGATATGACGGTGCCGTCGCTGTTGAAGTCAGCCGGATATCACACGGCGTGCATTGGCAAGTTTGGGCTGGGAAAGCCGCTACCGATGAATGATCCGGAGCGAAAAGGCTTCGATGAGTTTTTTGGCTATGTGGGCACGAGCCACGCGCACAATTTCTACACCAAGGCACTGATTCGGAACGGCAAGGTGGTGGATCTTCCGAATACGGTGATCGCAGGTTCGGGTAAAAACACAGCGGACTATGTGGACGCGGATTTCAGTGGCACCGGCGTAGCGCCATCAGACGGACGCAAAGCATGGGTGCCGCAACTGCTGGGAGATGACGTGCAGCGTTATCTCGGTGAGCGAGCAAAGGCCAAGAAGCCGTTCTTTCTCTATTACGCGCTCAATATTCCGCACGCGAACAACGAGGCGGGTAAAGATTCACCGTTGGGACATGGCTTGGAATGCCCCGATTACGGCGAGTTCAAGGACAAGGACTGGCCTGACGCAGAGAAGGGCTTTGCGCAGTTGATTCGCTTTTTGGACAACGAAGTGGGTCGTGTCATGACCCGGTTGAAAGAACTGGGCATCGCTGAGAACACGCTGGTGATGTTTTCGAGCGACAACGGCCCGCATCAAGAAGGCGGACACAAAAGTGACTTCTTCAACAGCAACGGCGACTTCAAAGGCATCAAGCGCGACATGACCGATGGCGGCATTCGCGTGCCATTCATCGCATGGTGGCCAAAGAAAGTGAAATCAGGTGGCGTGAGTGAGCATGTGAGTGGATTTCAGGATCTGCTGCCGACGGTGGCGGAATTGAGCAGTGCAAAACTGACGGCGGAAACGGACGGAATCTCTTTGGTGCCGACACTGCTCGGCAAAGCAGGCCAGAAGGAGCATTCGCATCTGTATTGGGCCTTCAACGAGCAGGGCGGTAAACTGGCGGTGCTGAAATGGCCATGGAAGCTGATCCAGCTCAACACGGGAGCCGTGCAGAAAGACGAAAAAGCCAAAGCGAAGGCGAAGCCGCTCGAAAAACTGCTCTACAACCTCGAAACAGACATCGGCGAGGAAAAGAACCTCGCGGCGGAGAATCCAGAAATCGTCGCAGAGCTTGAGCAGCTCATGCAACAATCATGGCGTGCGCCTTAAGTTGATTCACTTCGCCGTTTTGGTTGGAATGTCGTTCATGACCTTGGTCGGGCCGACGTAGGTCTTGCCTTCATAGCTGTCGGAAATGACTTTGCCTTCGCGATCGACCAGGACAAAGCACGGGATGCCATCGCCGCAGTATTTGTTGATCTCCTTCATGCGCTCAACACTGCGGAAAGCGATGGCTGGCCATGGCATGGCATCCTCTTTGATGTATGCCTCCATGGATTTTTCATCATGATCATGGCTGACGAAGATGATCTCAAAGTTTGTCTTTTTGCCCTCCTGAGCGTCGTAGAACTCAACAAGCTTCGGGGTGAAGGCACGGCATGGCGGGCACCAGTGCGCGGAAAAGTAGAAGGCGTAATACTGCGGTTCTGCCGCCATCTCATATTCGCCGACACGCTTGCCGTTGAGTGCGACAAGCTTCCCCTTTAGCATGTCCTTGAAGATGGATGGCTTCTCCGCCGCAGCACTGATTTTGGTTTCTTTCGCAGGTACTGGGTCGGCGGCCAATGCCGGCAGGGCCAGCGTGATGATTCCAAGAGTGAGTAATGAGGTTTTCATGACACCACGGAGTGAAGCTATCCCACCGGTGATCACAAGCGGTTTGTTTCCGCCCGCCGTAATGCGCCACGGATCATCCCAATACCGCCAACGACAAAGAGCAGCGGAAACCAAATGGAATAAAGCGCGGCACGTGAAGCATGCTGAAGCACAGCTTCAGCAGGTGATGCTGGGTTTACGAAGCAGACTTGGGATGAGCCAGTGGGATAGTTTTGCTGTTTCAACTGCGCGACATCGAGATGCTGCGTGGGTGCGGACTCGACTTGACGGATGCGCGAGCTGCTGCGCTTCACCGCATCGAATTCATACTCGTAGCGTACTTCCACGCGATGCGCAGGCGGCGAGTGCGGTGTCGGGCGCTCACTGAGGATGCGTGATGAAACAATGCGGCACGGCACTTGCGTCCAGCGTCTGGTGACTTGCGCATTCTCATACGAGAGCCACATGCGCCAGGCGAAGAACGAACCGGCAATCATCAGAAGCATGCCGAGTGAGCAGAGCCACATACGGCCTGCTGTGGCGGATGAAAAAAGTTTCTGCGTCATCGTCGTGGGAAGCATGCTTTGACTCTGCTTCGTGTGTGTTCCATACAAGAGATGCTGCACACTCGCAAACCTCCACATGATTGAACCTTCTCCCATCTCGATCCGCCCGCCACGCTGGCTGCTAAAGCCTGCCGTGGAAGGTGCTGCCGAGCTGGCGGCGGACATGAGCGTGTCACCACTGATGGCGCAGCTTCTCATTCAACGCGGCATCACCACCGTGGAGCAAGCGCGTGATTTTTTGGTGCCAAAGCTCGCTTCACTCGGTGATCCCACGGTGCTGCCAGAAATGCACGCTGCGGTGGAGCGCATCCTGAGCGCGGTGGACCGCAAGGAAAACGTCGTGCTCTATGGCGACTACGATGTGGATGGAGTGACGTCGATGGCGCTGATGCATCTCATTTTGAAGGCCTATGGCCTCGATACGCATCTCTTTCTACCCACACGCTTGGAAGAAGGCTATGGCCTGAGCCACGACGGCATCGCACGATGCTACGAGCAGTTTGGTAAGCCGGACCTGCTCATCGCGCTCGACTGCGGCACGACATCGCTCACGGAAGTGGCACGACTGAAGGCCGACGGGGTGGACTGCGTGATCGTGGATCACCATGAGTTGTCACCACTGGGCAAGCCCGATTGTCTTGCACTCGTCAATCCGAAACTGGGCGCAGATTACCACTACTTCTGCACTGCAGGACTCGTCTTCAAGGTGTCGCATGCGCTGCTGAAGACGCGCATGATTGAGAGCTATGATCTAAAAGAGACGCTTGATCTTGTCGCGCTCGGCACTGTGGCGGATTTGGTGCCGTTGATTGATGAGAACCGCTTGCTGGTGCGGCGTGGACTCGAAGCACTGGCACAGACCACACGCCACGGACTGCGTGCGCTGAAGCAAATCGCTGGCGTCGATGGACTGGTGCAGACGCATCATGTGGGCTACCGACTGGGGCCGCGTTTGAATGCGGCTGGCCGTCTAGACACTGCCGCCACCGCGCTCAATCTACTACTCGCCGACAATGACGCGCTCGGAGCCGAACTTGCCGAACTGCTGGAAGCACACAACAAAGACCGTCAAAACGTGGAGCAACAGGTGCATATCGAGGCCGACACGATGCTCGGAACCCTCGGTGATCTTGAAAAACTCTCCGCCATCGTGCTCGGCTCGCGCAATTGGCATCCAGGCGTGATTGGCATCGTCGCCTCGCGCATTTCGCGCATGTGTCATCGTCCGACAATCCTCGTGTCGATTGATGAAAACGGCATCGGCAAGGGCAGTGGGCGTAGTATTCCTGGATTCTCGCTAGTAGCGGCCATCGAGACCTGCGGCGAGCATCTGCTCGGCGGCGGCGGGCATGCGATGGCGGCGGGCATTTCGGTCAAAGAAGAAAACCTGGATGCTTTCCGCACGGCGTTTCAAGCTGCGGCCCGCGAGGCCTTGAGCAAAGAAGCGATGACCGCTGTGCTAGAACTCGATGCGGAAGTGAAGCTGCGCGATCTCTCACTGAATTTTTTGGAGAGCTACAAACTCCTGGAACCCTTTGGTCAAAAAAACAACGAGCCGCTTTTCTTCTGTCGTCGGGTGACGCCAAAACTTCCCGGACGCACGATGAAGGAAAAACATCTGCGCATCATGCTCACGCAGGATGGATCCTCAATGGAGGCACGCTGGTTCAACGCGCCCATTGGCAAACTGCCCCCTGCCCCGTGGGATGTAGCGATGCGCGTTCAGCGCGGCTGGTTCCGCGGGCAGGAGCAGTGGCAGCTCACACTGGAAGCGGTTCGAGCTGCGGAGTGATCACTTGACTATCAATCACGTGGCACTTCGACGCCGCCGATGAAGGTGTGTTGAACATTGAGTCGGCGATTGAGAACGAGAACATCGGCCTGCTTGCCTTTTTCGAGGCTGCCGCAGGTTTTAGCGATACCGGTGCGCTCGGCTGGAGTGAGGCTGGCCATGCGAACGGCATCGGGGAGCGTGGCGGAGGTGCTTTTTTTCATGTGATGCACCATATGATCGAGACCGACGACGGAGCTGGCCAATCCTTGGCCGGGAACGAAGCCGACGTTGCCATCGCTCTCAAAAAAAGGACCGTCGTCGTCGGAACCGAAGCGGTAGCGGCCCGGCGGCATGTCGAGAGCGCGATTGCAGTCAGTGACGAGGCAGAGTTTTTCAGCGCCCTTCATGCGGAAGGCGAAGTCGAGCAGTTCGGGTGAGAGATGCATGCCGTCGGCGATGACTTCGGTGCTCATTTCAGCGGTGGCGAGCACGAACTGCTCCATGCCGGCCTGCATGGGCGTACCGAAACGAGTACGCAGTGAAGCGACGGAACTCATGGCACACCAGAAGTGATCGACGTGGCGCATGCCGGCTTTGAAGGCACATTCCATCTCCGCCCAGTTCGCGTTTGAGTGGCCGCAAGTGATGAGGCAGCGGTGTTTGCGGGCGGTTTGATAAAATTCCTCGGCCCCAGGCAGTTCTGCCGCACATGTGGCGATGCGAACGAGATCATCGCGAAACCACCTCTCGTACTCGACGGCATTCGGTGCGCGACGACCCGTGCGTGAATGACAACCAACTTTGTCAGCAGCGAAGTAAGGGCCATAGAGATGAACACCAGCAATGCGTGCGCCATGCGTAGCTTCCCAGGTACGTTTGGCTTCGCGGCAGGCACTGAGCATCGCCATGATCTGCACGGGTGCGCCAGTCGTGGTGGTGGGAAAGATCGTCGTTGTCCCGTGAAGAGCGTGCGCCTTGATGGCGGTGCGCACCGCAGGAACCGTGGCGTCCATAAAATCGGCTCCGGCACCGCCATGAACATGGATGTCGATGAAGCCGGGGCTGATGTAGCCACCTTTGGCATCGATCACGACTGCGTTCTTTGGTGTGGCGACCTGTTTGCCGATGGCGGTGATTTTCCCGCGTTCACACAGCACCGCGCCTCCATCAATCAGTTTGTCCGGCAGGATGAGTGTGCCGTTTTGAATGATGAGCGGCGGGACGGGTGGTGTTTTCATAAAAGTGTGAGCGGATTGACACGTGTCTGGAGCGGGAAGGTGACACGCTGGCTACCGAGGCGGTGCGATTCAAAGACGGAGCTGATCATCTCGATGATTTCACGCCCTTGGACAGCATCGCACAGCGGAGCGCGGTTGTCGCGAATGGCGGCGATGAGATCGAGGCCGGCAGTTTCGTGAGTTGAGAGTTGTTTGCCGAGATCGACGATGGGTTCAGGCAAGCCGATGCCCGCCGTCGTGATGGGCTGCCAATGACGCGGCTCCTTGAACGCTGGATCGAAGGGGCTGCCTGCAAGCAGATGCGCGAAGGGTTCCTTGTCGATGCGGAAGTCGATGATGCCCTTCGTGCCGATGATTTGGAGACCGAAACCGGCTTGTTTATCACCTGCGTTTTGAACTGAGTCGAAAAACAACGGGATGCCGTTGGTCATTTCGAAGCGGGCATGCACCTCATTTCCGGCGAGAGCACCGATGCCTTCATCGCCGTCTTTGACGTCGGTCTTGGTGATGGGCTTGCCATCCTGCAGCACCGTGGCGACACAGGATTTTGGCGCACCGCCAAAGACGCAAGCGAGGTTGAAGATGTGCGAACCCAGCACCCAGAGGTCGAGCGAACCGCCACGGGCATCCTCCTTGCCACGACCCCGCAGTTCGAGCACGCGGCCAATGGCATCCTCCTTGATCAACTTCGCAATAACCGGCAGCACGGGATGGTAACGATTACGATGCGCGATGGCGATCCTGGTGCCTGCCTTGTCAGCGGCGGCGATCACTTCATCCACCTCTTGCAGCGAACGGCAGAATGGCTTTTCGATGTAAATGCCCTTGGCTCCCGCCTTGATCGCCGCCAGCAGCATGTCGCGGTGCTGATCCACATGACGCGGGCCAATGGCAACGATATCCGGTTTGATCTCGGCAAGCATGGCTAGGTAATCGGCGAAACCTTTGGCAACGCTGAGCTTTTTCTGCGCTGCGGCTAGTCCGGCTGCGTCCGCATCGGCAACGGCAACGATTTCTACAGTGGGAATTTTGATCCACATCGTATCTAGGCCATGGCCATAGTTCCCACGCCCGGTGTGGCCAATGACGGCGACACGGATTTTTGGATTCGTTGCGGCAGCGAAACTGGTAGCGGCGAGGGCAGCAGGCAGGGAAGCGAGGAGGCAGCGGCGGTTCATGCATGACAAGAACGCTACCACCACCCCCAAACAAGCAGGCAGATCACGTTTGCAGCATTTCACATGCCCAAAGCACCACGCACTTTGACGTCCTAGCGCAACCTTTTGAGTTTGTTTACGCCAAATTGTGTCTATTCATGTCCAAGCGTCCATTCCCAACCATCGTAGGACTAAACAAACCCAGCTATGTCAGACACTCACGAGCATGCCGCAGGCGACTCCGTGCCGGAGTTAAAGCAGCGCATTCAGGAACTGGAAGGCATGCTGCATGCCTGCCGCGTGCGCCTGCCAAATGCCCCGGCAGAGGCTGTGCGTGAGCTTGCAGAGAGCGAGGAACGCTTTGCCCTAGCTGTGCGCGGCACGAACGACGGCATCTGGGACTGGGATCTGAAAACCGACGTGGTGTATTTCGCCCCGCGTTTCAAACAACTCTTGGGTCACACCGATGACGAGATGAAGAATTTGTTCTCGGAGTTCGAGTCACGGCTGCATGACGAGGATCGTGAACGCATTCTGGCGGCGCTCAAGGCGCATGTGGACCAACAGGTTCCCTATGATGTGGAATACCGTCTGCGGCGCAAAGATGGTGTTTACCGCTGGTTCCGGGCACGCGGCAGCGCCTTACGCGATGGTGCCGGCCATCCTTACCGCATGGCCGGATCGATCACTGATATCACGGACCAGAAGGAGTCCATCCAAGCGCTGGCACGGAGCGAGGAGCGGTTCTCGCTAGCCGTCCGCGGCACGAACGACGGTATCTGGGACTGGGACATCCGCACCGGTGAAGTCTTCTTTTCCCCGCCGTGGAAGAGCATGATCGGCTACGAGGATGACGAATTAGAGAATGTCTTCGCCACTTTTGACAAACTACTGCATCCCGAAGATCACGAACGTGTGATGGCGACATTGAATGACTATCTGGAGAGTCGCATCCCGCGCTATTCAGTCGAGTTTCGCTTCAAACATAAGGATGGTTCATGGCGCTGGATCCTCGCCCGCGGCCGTTCCTTGCGTGATAAGAGTGGCAAACCCTACCGCATGGCTGGCTCGCACACCGATGTGACCGAGCGGAAGCATGACGAGGAGGAACTGCACAAGGCACGGCAGGCCGCCGAGGCCGCCAATAGCGCCAAAAGCGTCTTCCTGGCGAACATGAGCCATGAAATCCGCACGCCAATGAATGGCGTCATCGGCATGAGTGAACTGTTGCTTGGCACCACGCTCGATGATTCGCAGCGTGAGTACCTGAACATGCTCAAGGATTCTGCTGACTCGCTGCTCGAACTGCTCAACGACATCCTCGACTTCTCCAAAATCGAGGCAGGCAAGATGGATCTGGACTCCCACGAGTTTGACCTCAACACGATCGTCACTGAAACCGTGCAGGCCATGGGCATCCGCGCCTTTCAAAAACGGCTCGTGCTGCTACACCATATCAGTCCCGAGGTGCCGGCACGTCTGCTCGGCGATGATGGGCGGCTGCGGCAAATACTCATCAATCTCGTCGGCAACGCGATTAAATTTACGCACAAGGGTGGTGTCACCGTGGAGGTCAATGTGGAATCTGGCACCGCCGATGCCCTCATGCTCCATTTCAAGATCAATGACACTGGAATTGGCATCACTCCCGAGATGCATGAGAGCATCTTTGAGGCCTTTACTCAGGCGGAGGCGTCCACCACGCGGCGCTATGGTGGCACCGGCCTCGGCCTCGCCATTTGCCGAGACCTCGTCACGCTGATGCAGGGCCGCATCTGGGTTGAGAGTCAGCTCGGGGTTGGCAGCACGTTCCACTTCACCGCCGCCTTCGGCCGTACCAGCGGTATTTCGATCAAACCACTCTCACCACGATTCCAACCCGTCATGACCGCTCCGGCCTCCATGAGGGTGTTGGTTGTCGAAGACGGCCACGTCAATCAACTCGTCAGCGCCCGCATGCTCGAGAAACGTGGTCACCTTGTCACGCTGGCCTCCAGCGGCCAGGAGGCCATCGACTTCTTCAATAGCGAGCCGTTTGACGCCATCCTCATGGATGTGCAGATGCCGGGCATGAATGGATTCGAGGCCACTGCCGCCATCCGCGAGATCGAAAAGAAGAGTGGCGAGCATGTGCGCATCATCGCCATGACGGCCAATGCCATGAAAGGTGATCGCGAAGATTGCTTGGCCGCAGGCATGGACGACTACATCGCCAAACCGTTGCGCTCGGTAGAGCTGTTTCAGGTCTTGGAAAAAAACTCACAGCGGTCAATGGTTCAAGAACCGGAGCAACCTTTCACTCGAGTTGAAGCTGCGGCAATTAGGCCGCCAGTCGAATCCGTGCCATTTGATCTCGCCGCTTTCCGTGAATCCGCCGGTGATGAGAAACTGATGCGTAAGCTCATCGCCATCTTCCCCGAAGACACACAGAAATATCTGAAGAAAGCCGAAAAAGCGCTCGCTGCAGGCAAGGCCAAACCACTCTACGAGGCAGCCCACTCGCTCAAAGGCATGCTTGGTGTTTATGCTGCCGACAAAGCCCTTCGTCTTGCATCTGAGCTCAGCGAATACGCCCATGCCGGCGATTTGAAGGGTGCGCAGCTCATGTATGATCAGTTGAAAAAAGAATGCGCCATGCTCAATGGGGCACTGATGAGTGCCTACGACCCCGGCATCTGAATCAGCGATATTCCGCCATACCGTCGTAGGCATGAACCACGTGGATCGGATAGCCGATTTCACGCAAAATCTGCCGCGTCAGATTCAGCTTTGCATGCAGCGCCGCGTCATCGTGATCAGGGTCGTGATGCACCACAATCCATTTCTTGGCATTCACCAGTTTCGTCAGCGCACAGGCTGTAGCGAGGTTTGAATGACCCCAGCCAATACGCTTGGGGTAATCCGTCGGCAAATATTGCGCTTCGTGGATCAACAGGTCCACTCCGTCGAGGAATTTCACCATCGGATCGTAGGGCACCACCAAGTTCGAATCTCGCGTCAGCAGCGCTGGAGAGCCGGTGTAACCTTGCAGGAATTCATTGTCGGGAATAAGCGCGACACTCCAGCCATCGTGCGTCACTTTGAAACCCACGGTCGCGCCGGGATGCTGCGTGAACTCGCGCGTCACTGTCACCTCGCCAATTTTCACCGGCGCATCGTCCAGAAACACAAAATTGATCTTCGCGCGCAGGTCCTCACGCTGAATCGGAAAGTAATCCCGGTCCATCTGGCCGCAGAGTAGGGATTCGATGTTCTTGCCAAAGCCACGCTCGCCATAAACTGTGATCTCAAAGCCCGGAATATAAATTGGCGTGAAAAATGGGAAGCCTTGGATGTGATCCCAATGCGTGTGGGTGATGAAAAGATGGATATGGCACGGGCCACCAGCTAGAAACGACTGCCCGGCATCACGCAGACCGGAACCGGCATCAAACAGGATGCGCTCCTTGCCGGTGTTATACTCGAAGCACGTCGTATTCCCGCCATGTTGCGCGTAACGCGCTCCGCACACTGGAATCGAGCCACGCGTGCCCCAAAGCTTCACATGCGGTCGTTTGGTATCCAGCACTGGCGCGTACTGTTCCGCCGCCGCCGGAATATGATCACGATGTGTCACGCCCTTTGCGGTAGGCGCTTCATGGAAATGCTGCCGCAACTTCTCTAGCAGCAGTTCAGGATCGAACGGCTTGATCAACACGTCCACCGGCCCGGTTTGCTGGATATGCTTCAGCTCTGTCGAGTAATCCTTCGCCGTGCAGACGATCACCGGCAGGTTTTGCGTCGCCTGCTGTGCCCTTACATGCCGCAGCACCTCTAAACCGTTCATCTTCGGCATGATCAAATCCAGGACCAGCATGTCCGGCTTGAACTCCTCGATCTGTTCCAGGCATTCCTCGCCGTCCCCCGCTACACGCACGACGTATCCATGCTGTTCAAGGGCATGCGACATCCGCAGTGAGATGGCGCGTACATCCTCGGCTAGAAGAATTTTTTTTGGTTGGTTGGGTGTCGCCATGTCTTACCTCTGTACTAATACGCGCATGGTCTGTTGGTCGGGCTGGCGGGATTCGAACCCACGACCTCTTCGTCCCGAACGAAGCGCTCTACCAGGCTGAGCCACAGCCCG
>Ga0114966_10000180_pt1 | contig 59824 bp, 48 predicted proteins | sample M_130207_XF_Meta_FD_87029 | JGI IMG/M metagenome (GOLD analysis project Ga0114966, IMG submission 87029) | Freshwater microbial communities from Lake Montjoie, Canada to study carbon cycling - M_130207_XF_MetaG | ecosystem: Environmental > Aquatic > Freshwater > Lake | place: Lake Montjoie... | reverse complement strand
TCGAGATACCGCTCCATCAACTCTTCATCCGCCTCCACGATCGCGTCCATCATCGCCGCGCCATACGCCGACGGATCGACCACCGCGCCGTTCTCTTCGGCGTGAGATAGATTCAGCGTGCTCGTCACTCGCTTGAAGGTCGCCCCCGCGCCGCATGGCACGTTCATCGGGATGCAGTTCGCGCCGAAGGTCTCTCGGATTTGATCAACGAGGCGGACGAAGCTGATGTTCTCGCCATCGAGCTTGTTGAGAACGAGGACTCGCGCGAGATGGGCCTTCCCCGCCAGTTCGAACGTGCGGCGCGTGTTGGCTTCGATCCCGGCGCCCGCGTTGATCGTGATGAGTGCGGTCTCAGCGGCACAGACGGCGCTGATGACTTGCCCCACGAAGTCGGGATAGCCGGGCGTGTCGATCACGTTGACTCGCACGCCGTGATGCTCGAAATGAATCATCGCGGCCGAGATCGAGAAGTGGTGTTGCCGGGCCTCGTCGTCGGTGTCGAGCTGACTGGTGCCGTCATCGACAGACCCGGCTCGCGAGCCGACTCCCGCCTTGAACAGCATCTGATCCGCCAGCGTCGTCTTCCCGACGGCACCATGGCCCACCAGCACAATGTTGCGAATTTTCTCCGAAGCATACTTGGACATACCGGCTCCCCTTTCGTCGAACGACAGTTGAGTTTCCACCAGCACGGACGCGGAACAGCGTCACCCAGAACGGGCACGGCGGAAATTGTACGACCGGCTAACAGGGGATTGCCAGTTCGTAGGAGTAGCCAGCAGGGCCATCGCCTTGATCCAAATAGGGTGGGACCAGCTCGCCTCGAGCGCCGGCCCACCATCGGGAAACACCGAGAAATCATGGTGGGCCGGCGCGGCGAAACGCCACTGGTCCCAACCTACAGGTTACGCAGCCCCAACAAGGCGCTGGCCCTGAGTAGCCAGAGACATACTCTACGGCTGGGGACGTACCGGGATCGCGCGGTAGAGGCGGGTGAGGCCGAGTAGCAGCACGAAGCCGCCGCCGCCGATTCCGGCGAGAACGGTCAGGCTGAGCCAGTCGCTGAAGATGACTCGGGTTTGCCCCCAGAGCCAGCTCCAGCGGAACAGGACACAGACGGCGGCGATGCTCAGCCACGGGCCGTAGGGCAGGTAAGTCTTGCCGGTGATCATCTTGATCAGGATGCCCACACTCAGCCCCGCGAGCGGTGCCAGCAGGAACACGAGGACGACCGCTTGCCAGCCGAGAAAGCTGCCGATCATCGCCATCAGAGTGACATCGCCGAAGCCCATCGCTTCTTGACCCATGACGCGCGAACTGACGGCTCGCGCCAACCAAGTCAGTCCCCCACCAGTGATGAGTCCCGCGCTGCTCCACGCGAGACCGTGCCAATGCGGGTGTGGGGCGTACCACGCGGGAATCATCGGACCACGCAGTTGAGGGATGGCGATCGACCAATCGACCCACAAGTGACAGAGTTGGAGATCGCCAAACGCGACCGCTCCGAGCAGACCGACCAGCATTCCGGGGAACGTGATTCGGTCTGGGATCATGTAGCAGTCGAAGTCGATCGCCGTCGCGACGATCAGCAGCGACAGCAAGACGAGGTGGTAATAGAGCCGCATTTTCCGGCCGAGCCACGACGGCTGGACTTCGGCGGTATCGAGGACACGTGCGACATGTTCGGCCCAGTAAAGTATTCCGAACAACAGCGCCGTGACCAAGATCAGCGCGGCGCAACGCATCCAACGGACGCGACTCGAAACCGCGGACAAGTTCAGCGCAGCGCGCTCCACGCGACTGAGCTGTTCAAGCCAACAGCTCAAGCCCAAGCCGATCAGTAGGCCAATCAGTCCCGTCACCAATCCACTCAAGGCGGTGTTCTCCAGCTAACGCGAGCGGCAGGAACTCATGGACCGGTAGGTCGGTGATGCGAACCCTTTCCACTTGCCTCCGCACTCAACCGGACGACCCATCACTTGCCGTCAGGCAGCGTCTCGGGCTTGTACTCGTGCGGTCGTTTGCGAGTGACCGTGGCCGACTCGATCTTGTCGTCCTTCTTGAGTGACGCCGCCACGTCGAGGCCCTCGACAATGTGACCGAAGACCGTGTGGCCTGACTGAGCATCGACGTTCGCGTTCAGATGCGGCGTGGGAAGGTGCGTCAGGAAGAACTGCGATCCGCCGGTGTTGGGTGCGGCGGTCTTGGCCATGCTGAGCGAACCGCGAAAGTGGCGGCGGGCGCTCTTTTCAAAGCACTCGCATTTGATCATGTAGCCGGGGCCACCCTGACCATCGTTGCTGGGATCATCGTCAAGCGAGTTCGGGTCTCCCCCTTGAGCCATGAACATCGGGATCACTCGATGAAACTTGATCCCGTCATACTTCTTGGCTTCGACGAGACTCATAAAGCTGGCGACCGTGTTCGGGGCTTCGTTCTCAAACAGTTCGAGCACAATGTCGCCGCGATTCGTCTTGAAGAGGACTCGCGGGAGCTGTGCATCTCCGGTCGCAGCCGCTTCCGCGTTGCGAATGGCCTGCTCTTCCTTCCAGAACGCGACGTACTCAGCGGCGGCCTCTTGATAGCGCCCACCCAATTGCGGGTGCAGCATCTCAGCCTTTTCAGCTACGGCAAACGTTTCGACCGCCGTTGCGAAGTCGTGTGTGGCGAATTGCGAGACGCCCAGCACATTGACCGTCAGCATCGTCTTCCGGCCAGCGGCGATCAGTCCCTCGGCAAGCTGCTTCGATTCGTCAAAGCGATGATTTTGGAAGGCGGCTTCCATCACCGTCTCACCCGCGTCGAAGTCCTTGGGATCAGCGGCGTAGACCTGCGGAGCCAACTTGACCAACCGTTCGTCCAGACTCTGGAATTCGGTTCGCTTTTCCGTGAACTCCTTACGCATTGCGTCTTGCTCGTCCGTCGATTTGGCTTTGCGAAAGTTCTGCTGCAACTCGGTCAGTCGCGCGGCAATTTTCTGCCGCTGCGAGAACATCTCGGGCCAGCTCTCCGCCTTCGTCGGTTTGGCCGCAGGCGGGGCATCTTGAGAAAACAGCACCGCGCCGAAACTCAGCGAGAGACTGAGCAGGGCGAGTACGGCAAATCGGCGAGTGTGCATTGAGGATTCCTCAACCTGTGATCGGTGGGGCGGGGGAGAAGTATTAAGGAACTGGCTGTTGAAAAACGTAGAGTAGGCGGCTCGTCTGCTTGCTTTTGTAGTTAAACAAACAAGCGAGCCGCCTGTGCTAAGACTTTTTCAACAGGTTGATAAGCCACGCCGTTTCACTCACCAATCCCATTGCATCGCGGCTAGATCCAAAACGGCGGCGAGAGTGTAGAAGCCTGCCGGTGCCGACAAAAGGGACGAACGGAGCCAGCTCTCGTCGCGAATCGTTCGCCGTTACTGACTACCCACGTTGCCGGGTATCGGCTACCTTCCCCTGCTGCGCTCGATACGCCGTCCTCAGGGTGTTTCGAGCGAGATTTCAAGCTTCGAGACAGGAACTGCGGCTGGGAAATGTCGGGACCGCTTCACGCCAAGTCCCGCGAATTCATCTTCCCACCACCGCAAAAACAGGGAACCGTCCATGACGTTGTCGGAACTGCTGGAAGGCAAGTTTCGTGGCGATATTCGCTTTCGGGGTGCCGCGTACATTCAGGCCGAGCGAGTCTCCGTGATTCGTGTGACGCCAGATCATTTGTTCGCCGTCGTGCGGGATGGCGTTGAATTTCAAACGCAACTCAGCCGCGATGGCGGGCCGTTTCGGATGATCTGCAATTGCGCGGGAACGTCCGCGAATCCGAGCGGCAACGCTCAGTGCAAGCATTTGTGGGCCACGATCCTCGCCGCCGATGCCGGATCCTACGTCTCGCCCTCCACCAAGCCGGGGTTCTTTCCGCCGTTCATGGTTGAGGACGATGTGCCGCTCCGTTTCGGAAGCGATTCCGAAGTCTGGGATGATGTCGAAGCCGATGCCGTCGCCTTGGCCGAAATGGGAACGTCTTCCAGTCGCTCCAAGAAGAAAAAGTCAAAGGCTGGCGACGATGACGACGATGCGGACGAGCCGAAATTTGAAGCATCGGTACGCCTGAAAGAGTGGGAAATCCGACTCAGTGAACTGCGCAAAGAGATGCAGGGCGAAGAGTCCTCCACTTCAGCGGCCGGCCGCGAGCGGCAGGTCTTTTACGAGATTGACGCTCGGGCGAGCGAAGAGGCGGGATTGATCGTCATTCAAACCTCGCAACGTCAGCGACGCGCGAACGGCGAATGGGGGAAACTGAAGCCGCTCAAGCTGCGTCCTGGCAAGTTTGAAGAGATCGACGACGACGAGGATCGCCGTATCCTCGCGCACATCGTTGGCGGGACTCCCGACCGAACCTCGCTCTCCGGACAAGTGGCCGACAATCTGGCCGCGTTCCGTTACCGAGTCCCTCACGATCTGTGCCAACTGCTGTTGCCCGCGATTTGTGCCACCGGTCGCATCCGCCTGCTTGGCGACGACGAACGCGTCACCGAAACGTTGTCATGGGACGCGGGCGCGCCGTGGGAACTTTGCTTGGCAGTCGAGTTTGAAGAAGACCAGCAAGTCTGGAAGTTGCGAGGAACATTGCGACGCGGATCGGAAAAGATGCCGTTGCGTGAGCCGGTACTGGTCGTGCCGGGTGGCCTCGCCATCACAGACACGCAGGTCCGACCGTTTCAGGATTTCGATGCCTATCCGTGGGTGACACTGCTCCGACGCTCAGACGAATTCCAAGTGGCCGCAGGCGAAGAACACGCACTCGTTGACCGACTGCTCGACATGCCCGCGCTGCCGAAGCTCGAGCTTCCGGAAGAACTGCGTCTCGAAGAAGTGGTCGTGGCACCGCAACCGATTGTGGTGGTCCACGCTCCCGGCCGATCGCGTTGGCATCAGGATCGACTCAAGGCGGAAGTGTTGTTCGACTACGATGGCACTCCCGTGCGCGGGACCAGCAGCCAGTGGGCCATCGTTCAGCGTAAGGCCAATCGCTGCCTCGTGCGCGATCGTCAGGCCGAAGCCTTGGCGTGGTCACAGTTGCAGGACGGCGGCTTCCGGCGGCTGCTCGATTACCGTCGCGGCCAGCACGACGCCGAGATCGCTGCACGCGATCTCGCTCCCGCCGTGCGTGCCCTCATCGCCGATGGCTGGCAGGTGAAAGCCGATGGCAAGCAAGTGCGACAAGCGGTCGACCTGAAGTTCCAAATCAAGTCGAACATCGACTGGTTCGAGCTGCATGCCGACGTGAATTTCGGCGGGGCGCGCGTCACGTTTCCCGAGTTGCTCGCCGCGCTGGCTCGTGGCGACGGCACCATTATGCTGGACGACGGTTCGCTGGGAATTCTGCCCGAAGAATGGATGGAGCGTTACGGGTTGCTCGCAGGGTTGGGCGTGGCCGAAGGAGACCATCTCCAGTTCACCAACGTTCAAGTCGGCATCTTGGACGCGCTGCTCTCGACGCAATCGACGGTCGATCTCGACGCCCGCTTCATTGAGGTCCGCGATCGGCTTGCGGCATTTGAAGGGATCAAGAGCGAGCCGGAACCTCCTTCGTTCAAAGGTGAGCTTCGTCCGTATCAGCGCGAGGGTCTTGGATGGCTCCGATTCCTCGAAGAGTTTCAATTCGGCGGCTGTCTCGCGGACGACATGGGTCTCGGTAAGACGATCCAAGTCCTCGCGTTCCTTGAAGGGCGACGCAAGCCCGCCAAGAAACGCCGCACGTCACTCGTGGTCGTCCCCAAATCGCTGATGTTCAACTGGAAGCAGGAAGCGGAGAAGTTTACGCCAGAGATGAATGTGCTCGAATACTCGGGACTCGACCGCGCCAAGCTGCGTGACGACTTTGGCGAGTACGACTTGATCCTGACGACCTACGGGACGCTGCGACGCGATGTCCTCATCATGAAAGAAGTCGATTTCGACTACGTGATTTTGGATGAGGCTCAAGCCATCAAGAACTCGGCCTCGCAAGTGGCCAAGGCGACGCGATTACTCAAAGCGCGACACCGTATCGGCCTGAGCGGCACGCCGATCGAGAACCATCTCGGCGATCTCTGTTCCATTTTCGAGTTCCTCAACCCCGGCATGTTGGGACGCAGTTCCGCCTTCAAATTGCATGCGGCCGATCCCGAAAACGTCGAGACCCGCCGCGTTTTGGCTGACGGCTTGAAGCCGCTCATCCTGCGACGCACTAAGCAAAGCGTGGCCAGCGAACTTCCCGAAAAGCTCGAACAAACGATCTTTTGCGAGATGGGGCCCGATCAACAGCGGCTGTACGACGAGATGCGTGCCCATTACCGCGACTCGTTGCTTGGGATCATCGAGGATCAAGGCTTGGCCAAGTCCAAGATGCACGTTCTCGAAGCGTTGCTCAGATTGCGACAGGCCGCGTGTCACCCGGCTCTGCTCGACAAGTCGTCCTCCGCCGATTCGAGTGCAAAGCTCGATGTCCTCATTCCGCACATCGAAGAGTTGATCGAAGAGGGGCACAAGACGCTCGTCTTCTCGCAGTTCACCAGCATGTTGGCGATCGTGCGAGAACACTTCGACAAGAAGGGAATCGTCTACGAATACCTCGATGGCCAGACGCGCGACCGTAAGGAACGCGTCGAGCGTTTCCAGTCGGATGAAAAATGCGGCGTGTTCCTCATTAGCCTCAAAGCGGGCGGTTTGGGTCTGAACCTGACTGCGGCCGATTATGTCTTCATTCTCGATCCGTGGTGGAACCCCGCGGTCGAAACGCAGGCAATCGACCGCGCCCACCGTGTCGGTCAAACGCGACAAGTCTTCGCGTATCGACTCATCTGCAAAGGGACCGTCGAAGAGAAGATCGCCGAGTTGCAGAAGCAGAAACGAGAACTCGCCGACGCGATCCTCGAACAGAACAACTCAATCCTCCAAGACATGACCGCCGACGACTTGAAGATGTTGCTGTCGTAACAAGGCCAACTGCGGTCGCACTCGCCATTTGGTCCGATATACTCCTGCCGTTCCGTTATTCCTCGTGAATGAAATGTGAGACCGCTGCCATGGAAACTGCCCAACAAGATGAAGCGAAGTCGCTGATTGCCCGGATTCTCCAACTCCGAGACTCTCTTTGACTGGGCTGCCAAGCAGCAACGCATCGCCGAGATTAGTACGCGCATGTCTGAGCCAGACTTCTGGAACAACCAGGAGAAGGCTCAGGCCACGATGAACGAGTTCAAGCAGCTCAACGCCGCGATCAAGCCGATCGCCGAACTCGTCAAAGGGGCCGAAGACCTTGGCGTCATGGTTGAGTTCGCCGAAATGGGCGAAGACGTGGGAGACGATGCGGTCACATTGGTCGCATCGCTCCACGAGCAGTTCGCCAAAGCCGAACTGCAAGCGATGCTGTCCGGCCCGCAAGACGGCAACGCCGCTTACATCGCGGTTCAATCGGGCGAAGGAGGCACGGACGCTCAAGACTTCGCCGAGCTGCTGCTGCGCATGTATCAACGCTGGGCCGAGAATCGTGGGTTCACTTCGGAATTGCTCGATTCGTCACCCGCCGAAGAGGCCGGCATTCACTCGGCCACGCTCATCATTCGCGGTCCGTTCATTTTCGGACTGCTGAAGGGCGAGACAGGCAATCACCGGCTGATCCGGATGAGTCCCTTCGATTCGGCTCACCGCCGCCAAACGTCGTTCGCGGCCGTCGATGTCACACCCGAAGTGGACGACAGCATCAACATCGATGTCGCATGGGACGATCCGAAGATCATCCGCGAAGACATCTGTCGCGCCAGTGGTGCCGGTGGCCAGAAGGTCAACAAAACCGACTCGGCCATCCGGCTGACGCACCTGCCAACCAACGCCGTGGTTCAGTGTCAGAACGAGCGGAGCCAACATCAGAACCGGGCACTCGCCCGCAAAATGATGATCGCCAAGCTGTACCAGTTGGAGGCCGACAAACGCGACGCTGAGATCTCTGCTCGGCGCGGCCAAAAGTCACGTATCGGCTTCGGTGGTGAAACAATTCGCAGCTACGTCCTGCACCCCGAGTCGTACTGCAAAGACAATCGCTCCGAGTACAAGACCTCTCACCCGCTGGCACTACTGGATGGCGACCTCGACCCGTGGATCGAAGCCTACCTCCGTTGGGCATTGGCTCAAAGTACGGCCACGTAATCGTTCGACCGAGTCGATCATGTCTCACGCAGCTGAGATTGTTTCGAGCGGTTCTGTCGGTGACGCGATGGAACGACGGTCGTCCCGTCGCTTCGTCAACGGGATGGCCTAACTCGTCTAGGAGAGATCGTCTTGGCAATCCGTCGCCGGAGCTGTTGTAGGGCGGGCGGTTTGGGGCGGTGTGGGGGCAGATGGAATTGTGGTCGGAGAGGCTGGTGGTGAACGAGAAGCCTATCGGGCATGGCGGCCGGATCAGAGTGGTTGTTGCCACCTTCGCCATGGGACAGGTTGCCAAAAAGGGCATCTCGTCAATTTTTTGATGGATGCATCTCGTCATTTTTTGATGGATACTGTGCGGGAACTCAACATCAGCCCGATCACGACTCATTAGGCGACTGGGAAGACTTGCCTGACCCACACCAACCCGAAGTGTGAGTTGCAGAGTTACCCGCCCGGCTGTGGGAGACAACACTGATCCGCGGATGATGCTGACGCCCTTGATCTTCAATGACGTGACGGAAGACTCGGTCGTCGGGAGGAATCATGACGAAGATCATGACTCGGTGCGAGCAGGACGTGGCGTGTCGCGTGATCGCCTGAAAGGACACCCCAGCCTGTTTTCGTGAAGGCTCAACCGGTGTTTCGGGGAGGTCTGTTCGCGTCGAGGAAAAGCGATTAAATCGCTTGGAGAGCATACGGCTGGGAGCTGTGTAAAATATCGAAGGGATTGGTATCGGGGGGCCAGGGATCGAAGTTGCACTTCTGCCGTTGATTGACGAAGTGAAGTGCTTTGCGATGGTTCGGAAGCTGCGTTGGCCGGAGGATGTTTGTTGCTCTCATTGCGAATCGGCGCAGGTGACGCGGCGGGGCTGAATGAACCGAAAACCGCTCCTGCACCCACCTTGCCCACCCACTCAACGTCCAACTCCGCAGAAAGATAGGGGGACCGAGAAATTGTGAAGTTGAAACACAACGAGAATTCTCGGTGAAAAACAGCCCTTCGATGATTGACAACTTGAACTAACAACACTTTACTCTGCTTCCGGGTCGCCGCTGGCGTGTGCCCCTGACAAGGATGTCGAGCAGGAAGATGGACTTTTCTGAGTCGCGAGATCGCAGTATTTGATCACGAGATCACAACCTGAGGAGTAGGAAATGTCGGAAGCAAAGAAGGCGAAGTCCAAGACGGAAGTACTCACCGCTTTGGCGGAAGCCACTGGACTGACCCGCAAAGATGTCGGAAATGTGTTCGCCCAATTGAGTGAACTGATTGGCAAAGAGATCGGCAAAAAGGGACCTGGTGTGTTCAGCTTCCCAGGACTCTTGAAGATTCAAGTAATTCGTAAACCAGCCACTAAGGCCACAACTCGCAAGAACCCTTTCAAGCCCGATGAAATGATGGAAGTTAAGGCCAAGCCCGCTCGTAATGTTGTGAAGGTTCGGCCGCTCAAGTCCCTCAAGGAAATGGCGTAGCCTCCCGAGTGCGAGCTTCAGACATTGAATCGCTCGCCAGAGGCTCCCGGTTGGAAGGAGCTTATTATGCTTGTCTTGTCTCGCAAGAGAAACGAAAGCATCGTCATTGACGGCTCAATTGTTATCACGGTTATTGAAATTCGTGGTGATAAGGTTCGACTTGGTATCGAAGCCCCTCGTGAAGTGCCGATTCACAGACAGGAAGTTTCAGCAGCGATCGCTGCCGAGATGGAACTGTTTGTGATAGCGAAGACAGACTGTGAAGGGTGATCACTGGTGTCCCGGAGCGAGTGGTGCTTGGGTTGCCGGTGGTCTTTTTGAAAGATAAGCTTCGCTGCGGTTCCTCTCAGTGCTTGATGGCCCCATCGTCTAGAGGCCTAGGACAACGGATTTTCAGTCCGTGAACTGGGGTTCGAATCCCCATGGGGTCAGTATTTTGGTTGAGGTTGAATCGTGTCGAATAGAAAGCCCCTGCTCACGCAGGGGCTTTTTTTGTTTCTCTTCTGAGGACTTCTTTGCCTGCCAGTTTTGTGAGCGTGGTCTTGCGGCGACGCGTGAGTAAGGTCCCTGGCGACAACAGCGAGCGCGGCATCGAGATCATGATTCTCGTGCCCTCGTCGGGCGAGGGTACTTCTGGCGGCGAAAGGCCAGAACCACCAGTCACGTCAGCGAATCTTCAGGCTTGCCACAGCGAGCAGGGCCAATAACGCCGAGCCGATCCAGAATCGGACGACGATCTTCGTTTCGGAGATGCCTCGAAAAACGAAGTGATTGTGGAGTGGGCTACACGCGAGAACACGGCGTCCAGTAAACCGGTAGCTGGCGACTTGAGCGATCACGCTGAGCGTCTCCACGACGAAGACACCGCCCACGATGACGAGTAGGACCTCTTGTCGCACCACCAAAGCTCCGTATCCAAGGAGGGCGCCGGTCGGAAGTGAGCCGGTGTCCCCCATAAAGACTTCGGCGGGGTGGCAGTTGAACCAAAGGAACCCGAGCATCGCTCCGACCATGGCCGCGAACAACACACCCAACTCACCGGCTCCGACCATGTGCGGGATGCTGAGATATTCAGCCATGAGGCGGTGGCCACTCAGATACGACAGGGCCGCATACGCGAGGCCCGCAAAAACCAAACATCCGGCAGCCAGGCCATCGAGTCCATCCGTTAGATTGACTCCGTTGGAGCTGCCGACCATGACGAAGGCGGACCAACCGATGAAGCCCGCCCCGAGAAACAGGCTCATTTTCCCGAACGGAAACACCAATTCCAATCCCTGTGGCTGGCTGAGTTGCACCATGTAGAGCCATGAAGAAACCGCCAGTGCGAAGACCGACTGTGCGACTATTTTTTGACGTGCCGTCAGACCGCGTCGCTGGGTGCTGATCTTGATCCAGTCATCCATCGCACCGAGACAGCCGAATCCGACGACGACGAGCAGCGCCTGAATCACGTAGCGATTGGAGAGGTCGGCACAGCAGACCGCCGCCACCACGATTGCGGCCACAATGAACAACCCCCCCATCGTGGGAGTGTTGCTCTTGGCGGCATGGAGTTCGTGGAGCCGGGCCGAAGCGCTGTCGATCCGTTCGCGAAAGCGCGACTTCAACCAGCGGATGGCAAACGGCCCGCAGACGACGGCGGTCAGGAACGACACCAATGCGGCCAATGCAATGCGCGCGGTGAGGAAGACGTGAGAGTCACCCGTCGCAGCGTCCGCCAGCCAGAAGCCATAATGTTTGAGAAGCCAGACGAGCATCAGCGGCGATCCAAAGGCACTGGTAAAACGGTTTCAAAACCAACTCGAAGCGTCAGCGAGGAACGATTGGCGTCTAGCCAGGGTGGAGCAGCGTCCTCGCTGACGCTTCGGGTTGGTGTCGGCCAAGCGACTCCTGCCGCTCGAAATGCGGAGCCGGGTGCCGGGAGATGATCCCCCGGCACCCGGTCGTTGGTTTCGTCACCGAGACAAACAAAACGACTGACCCAGTAGCCACTTCATTCGCTCTTGAAGCACTCGCGGCCGGCGCGACCCAGACCGCATGGATTCCCGCAAACCCTGCACTCGTGACGAAACCGATTCTCCTGCTGACTTGCGGTGATTCGTTCAATTTTGCGACTCAGGCACAATGCCGTTGAGTCGTATCTCCTCTCAGCGTCATTTCGAGGCTGGCTCGATCTCGCAGCCAGTCGATGATTCGTTCCATGCGTGTGGCGCGTGAGCCTTTGACGAGCAGTGTGTCACCCGGTTCGAGCCAGCAGTCGAGGACCGCCTTCGCGGTTTCGATATCCGGCGATGCGGCGATGCGATGCGGAGCCATTCCGGCGCGTTCGGCCCCGATGGCGATGTCATCCGCGTGTGAGCCGCAGGCCAGCAGAAGTTCGATGCCGAGTTGAGCGACCAGTGCGCCGATCTGTTCGTGTTCGTAAGCGGCCGTCGAACCAAGCTCCTTCATGTCACCGAGAACCATGATGCGCTGACCGATCCCCGGCAGTTCGAGGTCGCGCATCATCTGGCACGCGGCGGCGACCGACTTCGGGCTGGCGTTGTAGGTGTCGTCGATCACGGTCCATGAGCCGATTCGCTTGAGATTGCAGCGACCTTCAATCGGTTGGAAGTACGACAGTCCCTGAACGAGTGACTTGGATCGCACGCCGATCTCGCGCGCAATCGCGATGGCACACAGTACGTTGGTCAGGTGATGGCGACCGCAGACCGGCACGTCGAATTCAACGCCATCCGCGTGGAATCGTAGTCCCTCGAAGGAGGCTTGAACGCGCGTCGCCTGCAAATGGTTGTCGTCCCCTTCACCGACGAAGATCACCGGACAGGGTGCTCGATCAGCCATCTGCCTCAGAATCGGATCGTCGCCCGGCAGGACGGCAAACCCGGTCGAGGGGAGGCATTCGAGCAACTCGCCCTTCGTTTGAATGATCGCGTCGAGGCTACCGAAACTGGCGAGATGAGCGGGGCCGATGGCGGTGACAACGCCGATCTCGGGAATCGCGATCTCGGACAGTTCGCGAATGTCGCCGGGTCGAGACGCTCCCATTTCTAAGACGGCGAACTCGTGCTGCTGCTCAATATCGAGCAGGCTGAGCGGCAGGCCGATCAAGTTGTTGAAGTTCTTGCGGCTCCGCAGCCCCTCAAATTCGGAGGCGAGTGCGGCATGAATCAGATCGCGTGTCGTGGTCTTTCCGACGCTGCCGGTCACACCGACAACGAGCGTTTCGAGAGTCGAGCGATACCAGCGTGACAACCGCCCCAGTGCGGCGAGTGGATCGTCCACGAGCAGCGTCTGCCCTCTGGTCGTTTCACCGAGTGAGCGGCTCGTCACGCAAAGGGCCGCGCCCCGTTCGAGTGCTTGCGGAATGAAGTCGTGACCGTGGCAACGTTCGCCTGGCAATGCCCAAAAGAGATCGCCCGGTCGGACCTCGCGCGAGTCAATGCAAACGCGGGCGAACGAAAGATCGGCTGTCGGCGACGACGCCAACTGGCCACCGGTGGCATCGATCAGGTCACTCAGGTTGAGCCGTTCCATGGTCAGGCACTCGCTCGCCGTTGCTGGCTCAGTTGTGGTCGCCATCGTTCCGACAGAAACGCGCGTGAGACCTGTCGATCGTCGAACGGAAGGTGTCGTCCGTCGATGATCTGTTCATTTTCGTGCCCTTTGCCTGCGATCAGCACGCTGTCGCCGGGTCGAGCCAGTTCGAGTGCCCTCTGAATCGCCGCCGCGCGATCCGGTTCGATGATCGACTCACGGTGCGAGGCCGACATGCCGCCGACGATTTCGTCGATGATCGCCAGTGGGTTTTCACTGCGAGGATTGTCACTTGTCACGATCGCCACATCGGCGAGCAACGCGGCACGACCGAGGAGCGGTCGCTTGGCGCGATCGCGATCACCGCCCGCACCGAACACGCAGATGATTCGCCCCGGCGTGATGCTCTTCAAACTTTGCAGGCAGCGCCGCAGCGCGTCATCCGTGTGCGCGTAATCGACAAAGACTTCAAATGGCTGGCCACATTGAATTCGTTCGAGTCGGCCGGGGACGCAGTGAAACTGCTCGATTCCGGTGACGATTTCGTCGGGGGTCAGTCCCAGATGGAACGCGATGGTGGCGGCGGCAACACAGTTCGAGATGTTGTGTCGCCCGATCAATGATGTCGCACAATCGACAGTTGTGCCGTGGAGTGACAACCGGAAGCGGCTCCCCTCCATCGACTCTTCACGCACTTGCGCCGCCACGTCTGCCTTTGGTCGCAGTCCATACGAAACGAACGACATCGAATTGGAAACGCGATCTCGCAACGACCAACTCCCAGAGTCATCGGCATTCAGAGCGACCAGTCCACCCGGCCGCAACGTCTCCAGTACGCGGGCCTTCGCCGCGCGATACGGATCGAAGCTCTGGTGGTAGTCGAAGTGGTCTTGCGTGATGTTCGTGATGAGCGCCGCTTCCAGCTCTATCCCAGCCGCGCGACCTTGATGCAGCGCGTGGCTCGACAACTCGATCGCGGCGTGAGTCGTCCCACGCGAAGCCATGCGATGCATCCAGCGGGCCAGCGACCGCGAATCGGGCGTGGTGAGACTCGCCGGTTCGATCGCGAAGCCATCCGAGTACTCGACCGTCCCTAGTATGCCGCAGCGACGACCGGCTCGTTCGAGCATCGTGCGCACGATCCAAGTCGTGGTCGTCTTGCCGTTCGTTCCGGTGATTCCCGCGACATCAAGCCGTCGTGTTGGATCTCCCGCCAGTGCTTCGCACACGCGCGAATACGCGGATCGAACATCGGAGACGACACATTGCGGCAGGGTCATTCCCGGCAGAGGTCGATTCACCAGCAGACCGTTCGCTCCGCGCGAGACCGCTTCATGAATGAACTGCGCCCCATTCGCCTTCGCGCCCTGAACCACCGCGAACAGACTTTGAGGAGTCACGTCACGACTGTTTTGGAACGCATCGGTCGCACAGATGTTGGCACAGCCGACGAAGCTCGCTTGTGGGAACAGACGACGCAGACTGACTGCGACTGGGAATGTCGAGACCGTCGAAACCACCGCGAACGCCTCCATGCGGACACGACCGAAATCCTTTTAGCCGCCGAGCGGCGGACTTGTCCCCGATCCGCGGGAAACGGTCAAGGCGATCTTGTTGCGGTCCAAGCAGAGGTAGGCTCTGGCATTTCGGCGAGCGGCCTGAAATGGTTAACCCAACCCACACCAATCCGAAGCGTGAGCGAGGGCGTGAGCGAGGGCGTGAGCGAGGGCGTGAGCGAGGGCGTGAGCGAGGGCGTGAGCGAGGGCGTGAGCGAGGGCGTTCGACTCCCTCATTCATACTTCTCTCTCGTTCACACTTCGGGTTGGTGTGGGTTGGGCAACACAGACGTGACCGACAAAAGTCGCCTTCAACGCTCCGCGTGAATTCCGCCGAGTCACCAGCGACCCGGATACGCGGGAAACAGCGTCGTTCCGCGTTCGGCTGTCTTCACGCGGAGCGATGAAGGCGACTTTTGGCGGGCGCATCAACACTGGTCACCCGCAGTGTTCGGCAAAGGTTGCCTGAAAGACTCGGTGGTCTGCGTTGGCTCTGGCGCGTATGGGATCATGGCAAGCCGGGCGAACTGATTCTTCGCTGTCCTTGCGACAATCGACCAACTCTTCCAGACCGGTACGACCGGCTCCAGCGATCAACCTTCCGTGACCGATTCGAATCAGTGACGTGGAGTAAAGTGCCGTCGGCATTTTGCGGGGATGCTCGTCTGGAAGCGGTGTCGAGAGGTGACGCATGGCAGGATCACAACGAAATCAGCGACAACACGTTGATCTGCCTCGCAACTGGCGGCTGATTTCAGCGGCCGGTCTAACCGCCTTCGGTCTGGCTTGTGGAGTCGGCCATCCCGCCATGGGAGATTGGTGGTCATTGCCGAAAGTAAGGTCGTCGTCCAACGCCGCCGCGCCGAAGTCGGCCGGATCGAAAGCGACTGCGGCCCGCTCTCGTGAAACGAAGCCATCGGCGACCGAGAACGGCTTTTCCGCAACGATCCGCCGCTTGCAAGCCGACGCTCAGCACCAAGCCGAACAGGGTGATCTCGACCGTGCCGTTCAACTGGCCGAGCGTGCCGCCAAGATTTCTGAAGCCTCTTCACAATTGAATGGCTCTGCAAAAGATTGTTCGCCTGAGCAGACAGCTCTGTTCGCGAATGATTTACGATCACGACGCGATGCGATTGCGGGGCGAGGTCATCGCGGGGAAGCCGAACCACGGATGGCCGCAGCGGCTCCACGATCCTCGACAACGATCTCTCCCAAATCAGGCGCCGAGAGGGGATCGGAGGTCTCTCGATCCGAAGAGAAATTGGTTGAGTCCGCGCGAGACCACTTGCAACCGACCAATCGGCCTACCAATTCCAACGAACAAGACCTCGCGTGGGCTGGCGACTTGCCGCCAACTCCCGCTCCAGAAGCCGAGCCGTTTCAGACTCCCACCAAGTTCCGGCGGATCGTTCTCAATCGAACGGCGATCGAGTCCGACGAACCGGATGTGAAATCGCACATCCTGCCCGACGAGAGACTCGTCGTGTCGCAATCCCGCGACGTAATCGATGATCCGTTCGATCTCGAAGATGATCTGGAACAATCACCCATCGCGGTGGTCGCAACTCGCACGAATGAGGCTCCGGCAAACCGACGAGCCGCTCGTCCGGAGACATCCGCCCCTGTGGAAGAGTCGCTGCGTGAGCCATTCCGCGACCAGATTCAGCACGTTGCCGACAAGGAACTTGACGACGAGTCCTCGCCGTTCAATCGCAAGTTGGAATGGGAACACGAAGACCTCAACACCGAACCGGTTCGTTCTGCGAAGCCAACGGTGTCCTCTGTGAAGCCAACTGTGAAGCCAACAGCGTCCGTCGTGCAGCGATCCGCTGACCTTACGGAGAAGCGTGCCGACACGAAGTCGAAGGAAAGCGAAGCCGAGAACTCGGCCGACGAATCGTTCCCCGTGCAGCGCGTCGTTCAGTTGCGTCGTCGCTTGGAGTCGGCAGCTTCGCTGAATCCCGGCGGGGCCTTCAAGTTGCCAGCTCAGGCTGAAGCGGCTCCGTCAGCGAATGCGTCATCGCAGCGACACCTCGCGCCGACGGAGCCATCGGAGACGAACACCTCGACAACCATTCCCGCTTCGCGTGATGGTTCGATCGTCTCGACGCGGCGCAGTCGATCGTCGTTGGAAGTAGCTCCACCAGCAGTCGCAACGCCCGAACAGGCTCCGCGTCCCGAACGACACCTCGTGAAGCTGCGCGAACATCGACTGCAATCGGAATCGGTTCAACACGCTTCCACGAACGCGTTGCCGCCAGCTCAGTCGTCACGTCGTCACTCGGTTGGATTCTCGGAACCGATCCTCTGGCAATCGGTCGAAGAACGCGGCCCCGTCGTTCCAACGTTGTCCCTCATCAGTGACATTCGCAACCGTGATGACGGCACTCGTCTGGCATCCGCCACATCGTCCTCAGACAAACTCAACGGTTCGATTTTGATACCCGCTTCCCGCTCTGAGACTCCTCACTTTGGAACGATCGAATTGCCGAGTGGTGATTCGCAAGCGACGGGAACCGGTGCCTCCGTCCTGTTCGCGTCGAGCCACTCCACGCGTCCATCTTCAAAGGTTGACGGCCCGGCGCTGAGCGAAACAAACGGGCTCGCATCAACAGCAATCGACAAGTCGTCAAGCACCGTGCGCAATAAGAACACGTCCGCTTCGAAGGCAAGCCACCGAGTGTCGCGACACTCGTTCGCGCTGATCGAACCACTTGCCGCGTCACTCACGCTGCCCGTCGCCACGACGGCATCGCTCCTCGGTTGTGCGGGCCTCGCACTCTTTGGCTTCGGCCTGATTCTGCTCCGCGCCGCGTTCCGCTGGCGGCATGTCGGGTGAACGGGAGTGTCGTTTGTCGCCCGTGGAAAAACGTAGTTTGGACGCCCACGTCCGAGTGCGTTCCCGTTGGAAAAGAACGAACGAGAGCGTCTGGCCATCATGCCTTCGTGTCGTCACGCCAAGCGTGAGAGCCCTGCGAGGTCGTCCAACAGCGCGTCGAGACTCAGCGCGACTGAGATGTTCTGGTCGATGTGGCTCGCTGCCGTGATGGTGCGGTCGATGAGTTTCCCCAACCGATCAAACGGCTCCGCGTGAGTGGCGATTTGATCGGCGAATGCGGTTGCTTCGGGGATCATCATCGTGTTGCTACTCGCAGTGGCACCGTGACCCAGCCGCCACATTGCCGCTCGGTAAAACTCGACCGCAAACCGGATCAGCCAGTGGATGTTGACGCGTTGCTCGGGCGTGTCCGCACTGATCTTGTCGATCCCCTCAAACAACAGCTTGGACAGACTGAGTCCGCTGAAGTTGGCTTGCGACAGTGCGAGGTAAAGCGTCGATCGCAGTGACGCTAGCTCCGGTTCGAGCAGTTGCCGAGCCACGGTCAGACTGCCGTCGCTGAGTGCCGCCGCGAACTGAGCCTCCTCGCGAGACGGGACCAAGTCCTGTTCGACCAGCAACGCGGCGACATCGGAATTCGAGAGCGGCGAGAATCGAACCAACTGACAGCGTGAACGGATCGTCGGCAGCACGGCATCCAGATTCGAGCCGATCAAAAACAGCATCGCTCGCTCGGGCGGCTCTTCGAGCGTCTTCAACAGCGCATTCGCGCTGGCCTCATTCATCAAGTCGGCATCGTCGATGATCGCCACCTTGCGCGAACCCGCGAGTGGCCGGATCGATAAGTCGTGACACAACCCCTCCTGTCCGCGACGCTCCTTCGAGCCAATCATCAGGTCGATCGGTATTTCGCGCTTGCCCTCGGGACATCCGACGAACAAAAAGTCCGGATGAGCCGACGCGAGATACGGACGGCAACCCGCACACTGGCCGCACGCTTCGAGTGGGTCTTCACCCAACGCCTGGCACAACAACGACTGAGCCAACCGCCGCGCGAACTGCTGCTTGCCGATCCCATCGGGGCCGACGAGCAAGTACGCCTGCGACAGCCGTCCACGCGAGATCGCGCGTCGAAACATCTCACGCTGTTCCGCGTGACCACGAAGTGAAGACCAGTGAGACATGGGCAAGACCACTTTGAAAAATGGACGGTACGGAAAGCCTGGGTAAAGATGCGAGTTGCGTTCTCGCAGACACTCCGAGTTCGTGCCCGCTTCGGCCGCGTGGAGTGTATACCTCACGCGATCATCAATGAGACATCCTTGGTGAGCCGGGCGGAGTCAGCCCCTGGCTCACCACGACTCTAACCGCAGAGAACGTCTCATTGCAGACCGCACGAGGTGTAGCAGCCTCGGACGGAATGGGGTTCCCCGCTATGCTTCGCCCCGTCTAAGTGGCTGTTCCGTTGGTCATGTCATCTCTCGGTATCGACTACATGCTGATAATTGGTTTGGAAACGAGTGGGTTTGCGGGAAGCATCGCGTTGCGGCGCGATGGCCAGCTTCTCGAAGAGCGGTTGCTTGGGCAAGCAGGGCGGCGGCACGCTCAATCGTTGGTGCTGGAGTTGCGAGAACTGCTGCACACCCACGGCGCGACCTCGCGCGACGTTCAAGCCATCGCGGTGAGCAAAGGTCCCGGCAGCTTTACCGGCCTGCGCGTCGGCCTCGTTTGCGCGAAGACATTCGCGTACGCGACCGGTTGCCGGTTTGTCGCAGTCGATACGTTTGCAGCCATTGCCGAGAACTGTCCGTGCAACGTGACCGATGTCTGGGTCGTGGAGAACGCTCAACGCGGAGACTTCTTCGTCGGACGCTATGCGATCGACAATGCGATTCCCACTTCGATCCGCTCGTGGCGATTAATGGCTCCCGTGCAGATCGTCTCGGCGGACGAGTGGCTGGCGAACCGAGCGGCCTCGGACACCATCACGGGGCCGGGACTGACCGACCACGCAGGGGCGATTTCGCCAGCAAGACTGCTCACGGACGAAGTGATCGCCAAGCCGCGAGCCAGTTCCATCGCACGGCTGGGTGAACAACGACTGCTCTCAGACGCGACGCCTTCCATTGATAGTGGTCTCGAAAACGACACCGACTTCTGGAAGGCCGTCCCGTTCTACTTCCGGCCGAGTGCAGCAGAAGAACAGCAAGCGAAACGCAGCGGTGTTGCCAGCGCGTGAGGGCGAGTCAGGCTTCGAGGCGAGTGACAGGAAATCGCTTACCCAAAAGTAGACGAGTCACTCCGTGACTCGAAGATTCCGGTCACGGAGTGACCGGCCTACTTTCTTCTGCCGGTCGGGCTATCAGCACCGTCGCGCGAGGCACATGTTCTTCGCGGAACGGTTTCTCTCAACCAAACTGTTCGCGACGGGCGTTTTCTGTCGAAATCAGAATGTGTTGATTTGTGGTGCCGTCTGCGGCTAGACTCGGCCCGCTTGGCCTCCCCGCGTTCAAGAATTGGTTTGAACGCCCCGCTCAATAGACCACTTCTACGAGGTGGCCACCCACCTGTTGGAGCTTCGCAAATGATCAATATCCTCGGACAACGACAGCCGTTCTGTGATCGCATCGCTCGACGAGACTTCTTGCGGATCGGTGGCCTCGCGATGGGTGGCCTGACGCTGCCGTCCCTGTTGCGAGCCGAACAGGCTGCCGGGGGGCGAGCGACGGGCAAGTCGATCATCAACATCTACTTGCCGGGCGGTCCGACTCACATGGACACGTTCGACATGAAGCCGACCGCCGCGAAGGAGTTTCGTGGCGAGTTGCTGCCGGTCGCGACCAATGTTCCCGGCATGGAGATTTGCGAGTTGATGCCGAAGCTGGCTCGCATGGGCGACAAGTTTTCGGTCGTGCGTTCGATCACTGGCCTGCGTGACGAGCACGCTCCGCAGCAGAGTGATTCGGGTTGGAGTGAGTCGTCGTTGCGAACGATGGGCGGTCGGCCGGGCATTGGTTCGGTGATGTCGAAGCTGTGGGGGCCGTCTCAAACGACGCCGCACGGCACCGCACCCACCTTCGTCGATCTGACCGGTTGGACGAAGACCGGCTTCGTCGGGCAGATCAATGCGGGCTTTCGACCCGATGGTGAGGGTCGCCAAAACTTGTCGCTCAACGGACAGGTCAACTTGAACCGGCTGGACGATCGCCGCGGGTTGCTCACCGGATTGGATCGACTGCGGCGCGATGTCGATTCGCACGGGATGTTGAATGCGATCGACAGCTTCACCGAACGAGCCGTCGGGATCGTCACGTCGGGCGAGTTGGCCAAGTCGCTCGATCTGCGGAATGAAGATCCGCGAATCTTGGCTCGGTACGGAGTCGGCCAAGACATGGGCTTCGGAAATGAACGGTTTGTCCTAGCGCGACGGCTCATTCAGGCGGGCGTTCGCTGTGTTTCGTTGTCGGTCGGCGGGTGGGACACGCACGGAGACAACTTCAACCAGATGCGTCGCCAGTTGCCGCCGCTCGACCAAGCTTTGACCGGGCTGATCGAAGACCTCGACGCCCACGGATTGCTCGACCAAACAATCATCATGATGTCGGGTGAGTTCGGACGGACGCCGCGTGTCAACGGGACGGCCGGTCGCGATCACTGGTCACGCGCGTCGTTCTTCTTCCTCGCGGGCGGCGGTATGCGTCACGGCCAGATGATCGGTGCGACCAACCGCAACGGCGAAGAGCCGATCGAACGACCGGTTCACATTCAGAACGTCTTTCACACGGTCTATCACCAACTCGGGATCGACGCGAACGCGGTGACGCTCAGTGATCCGAACGGACGCCCGCAGTACTTGGTCGATGACCGCAAGCTCATCACCGAACTGATTTGATCGAGATCACATTGGATCGAGATCACAATTGAGGTTATGTCCACTTCGCCCCGGTCGCTCCGGGGCGATTTCGTTATGAACTCGGAACCGTTGTGCGTGACAAGCGTCGAGATGTTTCAGAAGGAACTGTGGCGTGCAGCCTTCGACCGCGTCCTGTGCTACGCCGTGCAAGACAAACTCCCCAACCGCCCGAATCGAACCTGCGAACGCGAGGCATACAATCAACGCCCCCAATCCGCACAATTCAAAAAACGCCCCCCAAAAAAATCTCGGATGAACCCCAATTCTTGAGGCCCGGTGGCGTGGTGCGATCTGGGCCGTTTATACTCGTGCCCGCCGGTCTGAAGGTTCGATAACAGGTTGGCGTAGGCTGGCCGTTCGGCGGCTTTTGACTCACTTTTGGCGACAGCAGAGGGATCACTCGGATGGCATCCAATCTTCCGAAGAACTTGGTGTTCGGCTCATTCGGCGCAGCGGGCTTGGTGGCGGTCCTCGCCATTCTCGACCTCGCGACCACGTTCCCGTTCGCGGGTTCGATGGTCATGGACATCCTCTTCATTCTGAGCGCCGCCATCGTCGGCTACCTCGCGTGGGATGCGTTCAAGGACATGGCGTGAGCCGGAAGTTGGACGCCGCATGTTCGAGATCGTGAAGCGAGTCACCAGCTTGCCCGTCCAATTTGGCGGCGAACAACACACCGGCTGGCTCCCCGCAGGTGCTGCAGTTCCGCTGCCCACGCCCGCCATCGACGTATTGCTCGATATTGAGATTCAATCTGACGGGGATGGCTACTTGTTGTGCTACTCGTCACAGGACGGCACGGTGCATGGCGATACTTGGCACCAGTCAGTAGTCGAGGCAGAGAATGCCGCTGCAAAGGATTTCGGCGTGCGGCCATCACAGTGGGAACCGGGCCAAAATCCGGATGTCCAGCTCGGTTGATGGCGCTCACACATCGAGGTCATCCACGAGGTTCGCCTCGCTCATGATGATGCGGTAGCGTTCGCTGGGGTCTTTGCCCAAGAGTTGCATGAACGTCTTTTCGGTCTCGATCACGCTGTCGATATCGACGGCGAGCAGCGTGCGTGACTTGGGGTCGAGCGTCGTCTCCTTCAGTTGCTGGGCGTTCATTTCACCGAGGCCCTTGAACCGCTGAATCTCCACTTTGCGATTGGCGGGAAGTGCGGCGAGCATTTCCTCCTTCTGAACGTCGTCCTGTGCGTAGGTCGTTTGAGTTCCGACTTGAATTTTGTAGAGCGGCGGTTGGGCGAGGAACAGTTTCTTGCCGGTGATGAGTTCCCGCATGTGACGGAAGAAGAACGTCAGCAGCAGCGTGCTGATGTGATAGCCGTCGCTGTCGGCGTCCATCATGAGAATGATCCGGTCGTAACGGAGTCGGCGGACATCGAAGTTCGTGCCGATGCCGGTGCCGAGTGTCTCGACCAAATCCTTCAGTTCTTGGTTTTCGAGGACCTTGGAAATGGTGAGCGATTCGGTGTTCAGCACTTTGCCGCGTAGAGGCAGCACCGCTTGATAGCGACTGTCGCGGCCCATTCCCGCAGAGCCACCGGCCGACTGACCTTCGACAATGAACAGCTCGGAATCGGCCGGGTTGGTCGAGCGGCAGTCGAGCAGTTTTCCGGGAAGGCTGGTGCGTCGCGTGGTCGCGGTTTTGCGACGGACCTCGCTGGCTGCTTCACGACTCGCCTGACGTGCTCGTGCGGCGAGGACAATCCGGCCGATGATCGCGTCGGCGATGGACGTGTTACTGCTGAGCCACGTCTCCATCGCGGGACGAATGAGACTCTCAACGGCGGCGGTCATCTCGGGGTTGTTCAGTTTCTCCTTCGTCTGGCCCTGAAACATTGGCTCGGAGAGAAAGACCGACAGGATGCCGAGGACTCCTTCGCGGATGTCGCCATTCTCGATCGCGATCCCTTTGAACTTGATGTCGTGAACGTCGAGATGATTTTTGACCGCCTTGCTGATCGCCGACCGGAAGCCCGATTCATGCGTCCCGCCGGCGTGAGTCCGGATGCCGTTGACGTAGCTGCGGACCTGTTCGTCGGTCGCCTCGGTCCAACGCAGCACCGCTTCGATTTTGATTTTGCCGTCGTCGCGCGAGATCGCGAACATCTGCTCATGCGTCGCTTTCTTCTGTCCTTCGGCCAGCACTTTTTCGAGGTACGCGGCAATGCCGTCGGCGTGGAGGTACTCGATCTTCTCCTTGCGCGCATCGTCGTGGAAGACGATCTTCAGACCGGCGTGGATGTACGAGATGTCTTCCAGATGCTGCTTGATCGTCTCGGGGTTGAACGTCGTCTTGGAGAAGATTTCTTCATCCGGCCGAAAGAAAATCGTCGTCCCTCGCCCACGAAACGGTCGGACCTGTTTGACGGGCGTCGTCGGCTTGCCGCGCTTGTACCGCTGCGACCACTCGAAGCCGTCGCGATGGACGGTCGCTTCCATTTCGATGGAGAGGGCGTTCACGACGGACGAGCCAACACCGTGCAGACCGCCGCTGCGCGCATAGGCTTGACTCGAAAACTTGCCGCCGGAATGGAGCGTCGTGAGGATCGTTTCGAGCGCCGACTTCTTCGTCTTCGTGTGCATGTCAACGGGGATGCCTCGCCCGTCATCCTGCACCGAACACGACGCACCGTCCTTGTGCAGCGTGACGATGATCTCGTGACAGTGCCCAGCGAGATGCTCATCGACGCTGTTGTCGACGATCTCCCACAACAGGTGATGCAGCCCGCGCGTATCGACTCCGCCGATATACATCGACGGCCGCCGCCGCACGGCATCGAGACCTTCCAGAACTTCAATGTCGTCAGCGGTGTAGCGGGTGGGGTCGGTGGACATGGCGAAACTCAGTGGGAGGAACGGTGGAGTGATGGGAAGGTCCGTTGGAGGGCGGGTGCAGGTGGTTCAAAGTGAGTGGTTTCTGAGCGGGGCGGCGTAAGCCCCCCGCTCAGAGGTCTCATCACTAACCGCGCGAAGTACATCTCACCCCTCCATAGCCGCCCAATCGATCAGTTGGATATCCGGGCGGATGATTTCGATGAACGTGCTGCGTTGAGCGGCTCGGACTCCTTTGCCGCCTCGCGCGGAGAGTTCGTATTTCATCTGGCCGAAGACGAGGACTTTGTCGCCGCTGGTCTGCACGCGGAGGCAGTCGCTGGGACGAGCCATCTGGGCGGCACCGAGGACTTGGTCCGTGGGATCGCTGAGCTTGATGCCGCGCACGCCTTTGCCGGCTCCGGACAGAATCGGCACTTCGTCGATCGCGAAGTGAGCGACTCGCGTTTGCTTGGTGGCGACGAAGAGCGACGTGGCGTCGCGCACGAGCTCGACCCATACGACACGGTCTCCCTCGACCAGACGGCAGTACTTGCGACCCGACTTCGTGGAGGGAGTCCGGAACAGTGAGAGCGGCAGGCGCATGATCTGCCCGTGCAGCGTGAGGGCCAGAAAATAGGGACTCGGCGGCAGGTCGTCCTTCGCTTCCGCATCGGCTGGCGTGAAGCGGGCGTCGGTGGAAAGAGCGGCCACGATGTTGATGCCGTCACCCAACTTAACGTGTTTTGAAATCGGTTCGCCATAGCCCGATGAAGCGGGGATGTCGGTCAGGTTGAGCGTGTAGGCGACGCCATCCGCCGCGAAGAAGATCGCGGTGTCGGTCGTGCTGCCGGGGATGACATCGAGGACCGAATCCCCTTCACGCACGCGCGTCGTCTCGACGCTTTGCAGCCGCCCGACACGCTTGATCCAACCTTCGCGCGTCAGCACGACGTTCGTGTTCTCTTTGACAATGTACGTCGCCGCATCGAACTCGACGATCTCTTCACTGCTGCCAATCGCCGTGCGGCGCTTGTCGGAATGCTTGGTCCCGAATTCTTCGAGTTCGGTACGAATGACCTTCCACAACAGCTTCTCACTGGCCAGCAGCTTGCGCAACTTTTCGGCGGCCTTTTGTTGCTCGCCCAACTCATCAAGGATCGTGTTGATCTCGAGCGTTGAGATGCGATAGAGCTGCAGTTCGAGGATCGCCATCGTCTGCTCTTCGTCGAGCGGGAAGACCTTCATCAGCTTCTCGGCCGCGTCGCGTTTGCCGCTGCTCGCGCGAATGATCTTCAACGCGCGGTCCAAGTCGTTGAAGAGGAGGGCGAAGCCTTCGAGGATGTGGATGCGGTGCTCGTGCTGGCGCAGTTGGAACTCAAACCGCAGCCGCACTGTTTTGAGCCGAAACGTCAGAAAGTGCCGAACCATATCGACAAGGTTCAGCCGCAGCGGCCCGAGCGTGCCGTGTTCATCCGGGACGAGGCACGTCGGGTTGTACGCGAAGTTTTGTTCGAGGGCCGTGTGCTTGTAGAGGTACGTCATCACCGTCGCGGGATCGGTCCCCGGTTTGAGATCGAGGACGATGCGGAGGCCGTTCTTGTCGTCGGTCTCATCGTTCGAGTCGATCAGTTGCGGCACCTTCTTGCTGTTGACGATCGCTCCGATTTCGGAGGCGACCGGGCCGGAATCGACTCCGTAGGGGAGCGAGTAGATGACGATGCGAGTCTCGACGACCGCCTTCTTCTCTTTGTCGAGCCTCCATTCGGCCCGGACCTTCATGCTGCCGCGCCCCTCTTCGTAGATGGTCCTCAATTCCTTGCGGTCGGTCATGAGGCGACCGCCGAGAGGGAAGTCTGGCCCCTTGATGTGCCTCAGCAGGTCTTTGGTCTCGGACTCCGGCTCGTCGATCAGTTGGAGACAGGCCGCGATCACTTCGCCCAAGTTGTGCGGCGGGATGTTCGTCGCCATGCCGACCGCGATCCCGGTCGCGCCGTTGACGAGCAGGTTCGGAAACTGAGCGGGCAACACGACCGGTTCGTTCTTGCGGCCGTCGTAGTTCGGGCGCATCTCAACCGTTTGGTACCGCAGCTCGGTCATGAGCTGTTCGGAGATCGCGGTGAGTCGCGCTTCGGTGTACCGATCGGCGGCGGCGGGAAGGCCCATGATCGAGCCGAAGTTCCCCTGCGGATGGATCAGCGGGTAACGGAGCGTAAAGTCCTGTGCCATCCGAACGAGCGCGTCATAGATCGCCATCGGCCCGTGCGGGTGATAGTCGCCGCTCGTATCACCGGCAATTTTCGCGCACTTGTACGGCTTGCTGTCGGCCGTGAGACGCAGCCCCTCGAACATGACGTACAGGATGCGACGCTGCACCGGCTTAAGACCGTCGCGCACGTCAGGCAGCGCGCGCGACGTGATGACCGACATCGCGTAGTTCAAGTACCGCCGCCGCGTCTCCTGACCGAGCGACACATAGTGAATGCGATCTTCGGGTTCATCACCGTCACTAACATTCGCCGCATCCGAATTCCGTTTCGCCAACGTGGCCTCCTTGCCGTGTTGTCTCTTGTGGTCCCGCTTTGGAGCGTCATCACCGAACGGCCGACTCCTTGGCTTGAGACACTTATCGTCTCTTGAAGTCCGGCGGTTGACCTCGCAATGAAATTGGAGGGAGCTAATCCATCACTCAGCCCCATCCAAACGTCACACTGCGTGAACTTTAATGGTCAATCAGACTCTAGCGAAGCCGCCGACTGAATGGGATATGCGGGTTGTACAGCGGCATCTAAGCCGTTGGCGAGTCACAGGTTGCCAATTTACGGGGACCAAGACCGACGCACACGGAATGACTCATTCAAGCGGACCTCTCTGGCCGAAAGCTTGATGTACTCGGTGAGGAGCGCTGACTGGGGGCGAAGCCAATTTTGCCTCGCCACACAGATCAGCCAGAAATCCAGGGAGGGATTTGATGAAACGCCACTTGTTCTCATTCGCAGCCTGCACGAAGTTCGCAGCCTGCACCGTGGTTCTCTCAGCATTCATGCTGCCGACGGCACGTGCTGATGAAGAGTTCTCGGATCCGTTTGCGGCGGAACTCGCAGCGCCACCAGCGCTCGCGTTTGAAGAGGCCACAGTCGAGGCGAGCGCCGAGACCAATGTGGTTCCTTTGTTGTATGCCCCGCCAGAGGTTCCGGCTCAGCCCGCGATCCTTCAGCAGAGCGGCATGATGCAGCAGGTCGCTCCACAGCCGGTTGGCGCGGGGGCGGGGATGATGGCTCCGCTGGGACCGCAGCAACAGCAGGGCTATGTCCGACTGAATGCTCCGCTCTACCCGTCACCCAAGCCAAACATTCCGATCTGGACGGGTTCGACGATGATTACAAATCAAGCGTTCGCGCCTCATGAGATGCTTTATCCGCACACTTATAAAGCGATTTATCCCCCGTTCTATCACAAGGTCAAAGGGGGCTGGATTGTGACGCCGTTCGGCGTGCGATCTCACGAACGTTGGGAGCTGCAAGGAACGCAAGTTCAGGTGAAGTACCGTTCGCAACAACCGGGTTGGTTTCGTTGAGACCCGCGTTGGAACGGGAGCTTGATGAATTCGAAATGCCTCGACCCTGTCTGTGAAACGTTCTTTCGGCCGTGAAGGTTGCCTCATGAATGGCAGATTTAGTGATCTTCGAGTTGGTCTCGCAGCCCTCGCTTGTGGTGCGGGATTGATGTTCACAGCCTCTGAGTCGTACTCGGCGGAGCCCGGTGCGAAGGTGCCGGCCCAGGCGGTGGGGCGAGTTCATCGGACGGCATATGGCGCGGTGTCGAACAATGATGCACACCTGAACTGCGAACACGAAGACTGGCGGACAAAGCAGTGGGACGAATGCCGCTGGGGCGGGCGATTGCACGCTCGATCCCAAGCCTACTGCAACGAGAAGGAAGCTTGGCATCTGTATATTAGAGGTGTCGGGCCCGCAATCCATGAGCGGCCAGCCGCTCGACCGTACTGGTGAATGACGCATTGATATGAGGTGAGTCTCTGATCGGGCGCGGCAGCACGTTCAGCCACTCACCATGTGTCTGAACGAGTTGTTGTGACACGAAGACCGGGCAACCAAACCTTGACGAGGGACTTCTCTCGATGGGCTTGCAGTTGCGACGAAGACGATTACCGCCGCAGGTCGGCGTGAAGGGAAGGATCTGAGAGATGAAACCGCTATTCCAGACCATCGTGCGTACATCGTTCGCGGCCGGACTGAGCTTGCTCGCGTGTGCGGGTGTCTACGCTCAGGACGACTCCGAGGGAATCGTTCGCATCAGCAAGCCGAAGACCGCCGCCGTGATGACACAGCAGGTGAGTCCCGCATCGTTTGGCCACCATCAAGGGACGGTGGTGCAGGGGAACTGCAACGCTCAGGGTGGCGGAAGTTGCCAGTCGGGCAACGGTTCGTGTCCGTCCCCATTCCGCGAGGACTGGCGAACTGCGGATTGGAACGGCGACTATCGGGGATCGACATTGCATATGCGGACTCAGGGGCACAGCCTTGCGATGGAGGAACGCTGGTGCAATCGATTTGGTCATCAGCCGGGCATGTACTACCACGATGAATCTGGTCAGGCGATGGTCGATTACTTCCGCTGCAAGTTCAAATACTTCATCCCCACAGGAGCGGGTGGAGCGGGGGTTCCGATTGTCGGCAAGTATGGTCGCGTCTATCCGCAAGACCCGCATTACTTCGATCAGCGTGATGGCCAAGTTTGGGCCGCTCAAGGTTACGGCGCTCCGATGGCCGTGCCGCTCGCGCCGGTTGTCGGCCACACCTACAACTATGGCTGGGGCATTCCTTCCAGCCGCCTGACGCCCATTTCGCACCCGGCTTATTGATGGCGTTGCCGACAATAGTCGAAATCGGGTGCTCCCGGATTCTTAGCTGCAATCACAGACAAGAGTCCGAGGGCTTACGCCGCCCGGCTCACCGCTTCTGTCGGAAACGTCGTTGATGACTTTCTGGCGACACACCTTCCCGGCAGCACGACGTACTGTCCGCCGGACACTCCTACTCGCGACAGCGGCCTTTCGCCCGTGACCTGAAGGAACAGACGCATGAACTCCCTGAAACTGAACTGGCTGGCTGCAGTTGCGATGTTGGTGGCTCCCGCCGTGGTTCCGATGGCTCAAGCTCAAGACACGAGTGCGCCAGGTATCGTCCGAATCACAGACAGCAAGCCGCGGTTGACGGCTCAGCCCGCCTCGTTCCACGGTCATCGACACACGGCTGTTTACGGTGATTCGGGAAGCTGCCCCACCGGAGAATGCCAGAACGGGAACTGCCAAACCGGTCACGGTTGCTTCGCCGAGCGGTACTGCGGCAAGAACTCGCCCGATCACGGCTATTCGCCACCGGCGAAGTACCCGCTGCACCGACGCGGAGTGCAATACACGAGCAACTTTCCGAACCAGTGGTACGGATTACCAGGCAGTGAGTTGGCCGGTGGTTATCCGATGGTCTATCAAGCGACCGACACGACTCAGCTCGGCTTCTACTATCAGCACGTTCCTTACTGGCAGCCGAACCGCAACATGATGCCGCAGCGACCGGTACCGGCGCAGTGGAACATTGTCGCTCCCCCCTACAACTTGAACCTCTTTGCCGGTCAAGGGGGGTGTCCGGCCAACGGATACAGCGGCAACGGAAACTGTCCAGTACAACACCAACAGGGAGTCCCCGTTCAACAGGGCGTTCCTCAACCGGTTGAGACCCCGAACGCTGTGCCGATGCAGAATGCTCCCGCCCCGGCCGCCGGGCTTCCGCCATCACCGCGTGAAATTCAGAACTCCGCCGAGAGCGACCACATTCGCCGTGCGGCGTTCTAAAGTCGATTCGTTGGACTCGATCGTTGTTAAAGAGGGAAGGGCAAGCGTTCGGCTTGCCCTTCCTCGTTTGAAACGCCTCGTTGAGCCGATGCCTTCGTGTTCGCTCAAGGGTTGGTTGACGCTCGTCTGGGCCTTTGGTACGTCTCTGCCAGACCTGACACAACCTGCATCCTGCTCTTCTGAAATTCGACATGATCCCGATTGTTGCGACGTATCGGCTGACGTGTGCTGCCGACGAAGTCGATCGTTTGAGTCGCGACATCGCGCTGGAGCAGACGGTTGAAATCCCCGAGTCACTCCTGATTTGTGATCGGCTGCGCGAGACCGTTGTTGGGCGAGTCGCGTGGATTACTCCGGTGCCGGACGTGTCGAATCAGTTCGACGCGGGGATCGAATACCCCGTCGATCTTGCGGCGGGTGGACTCGGCTCGCTGCTAAATCTGGTCTACGGCAACATCTCGCTCAAACGTTGCACTCGCTTGATGGACGTGAGTCTGCCCGAGTCGTTGCTCAGCCAGTTTCGCGGACCCAATCAGGGCGTGACGGGACTGCGGCGGATGCTCGGAGTGTTCGGACGACCGTTGTTAGCGACGGCACTCAAGCCGCGAGGCTCCTCGCCGGAAGAGTTGGCGGCGTCCGCCAAGAAATTTGCGGCGGGCGGCGGTGATGTCGTGAAGGACGATCACAATCTGATCGACGCACGCTTCGATGACTTTCGGCGGCGGATCGAACTTTGTCAGCAGGCCGTTCTTTCAGGGAACCAAGCTTCGGGGCGAACGTGCCTCTACTTTCCAAATCTTGCCGGTCCTGCCAGCGAACTGGAACGTCGCGCCCGATTCTTGGTCGATCTGGGAGTGAAGGGCGTATTGATCGCGCCACTGATCGCCGGACTCGATCAGGTGCGACATCTGGCGGAGACCTTTCCGCTGATGTTTCTCGCTCATCCGACTTTCTCAGGCGCGTACTTTCACGATGCGAGCCATGGGATTGAACCGGGATTGTTGCTCGGAACGTTCTTTCGATTGGCGGGCTGTGACGCCACGATCTACCCGAACCTGGGCGGCCGCTTCTCGTTCTCGGCCGATGAATGCAGACATATTGCGGCTCGCGTCCTCGAACCGCTGGGACACCTAGCTCCCGCATGGCCCGCTCCGGCGGGAGGCATGTCGTTCAATAACATCGCTCAAATGGCCAGCGAGTCCGGTGCGGATGCGATGTTCCTGATCGGCGGCGCGTTGCTGGCGGACTCGACCGATTTGCGAGTCAGCACCGCCCGGTTCCAGTCGCGAATCGCGGAGTTGTTCCCGGCCTGTTCGTTCACGTCCAACGCGCTGGCGGAGTCGGGTTTGAAGTCGAGCGGTGAGTTCGTGTCCGCGTGCGAGTTGCCTGCGTCGGCATTGAAGACGCCGTTGCTGGAACACCTGCGTCACAGCGGTGACTTCCGCTGGGAGGGCCGCCCACCGGTCGCCTACAAGATCAGCAGCGAGCTGCCGTTTCGGGAGGTCACCCGAACGGAACTGATCGGCACTGCGGGTGAACAGTCGGAGTTCGATCTACGCTACTTCGAGATCGCACCAGGAGGCCATTCCAGCCTCGAACGGCACAACCACACGCACGTCATCATCGTCGCACGCGGTACCGGAGTGTTGCTCAGCGGCGAGTCCCGACTCACGTTGAGCCAGTTCGATGTCGCTTACGTCCCACCGCAGCAGGTTCACCAATTGCGGAATGAATCGCCCGAACCGTTCGGCTTCTTCTGCATCGTCGATCACGACCGTGACCGGCCGATGGCTCCGTAGAGCGGCCGTGACACCTCGCGCGGTTATGAATGAGTTGTTCTCGGCTCTGTTTTGAAACCCCACCGCGCTTGCCGGGGTGGTCTTCAGGCCTTTGCACGACACCCAAATCCGGCCGTCGTCGAGTAGTGCAAAACCGGATTCCACCGGGACAAGCCCGGTGGGGTGAGTTTCAAAATACAGCCTAGTTTGTCGTCATCCCTAAGAATGGGGTTCTGTGAGCGGCACGGCGCTAGCCGCCGTTCGTTCACTACCGGCGACTAGCGCCGTGCCGCTCACAGAGTCAGTCCCAAAATCTCGGTTTGACAACGCACTAATCGAGCCGTACGAGGTGACGGATGTGGAACACCGGCGTCCGGTTCGACGGGCTGTGTCGGTTGTTCGACCTGCGGGCAGATTTCCGGTTCAGTCGATGTCGTCGAGTGCGATGTTTGGCGAATGGTCTCGGCCGTTTCGCCGATGAATGACAGATTGTGAGCCATTGGGGCGGATCGGTAGAGTAGTCTTCCGTCGGAGTCACACAGTCGAACGGTGCGAGAGTTCGGTCGGGCGTGCCATCCGAGAGCGGTGCAGCATCACCGAGAGCGTTCAACCTCACGCGGTACACGCTGACACTAACCCGAAGCGTAAGCGCGGATGCAACACACGTCCTCGCTTCCGCTTCGGGTTAGGATGAAATGTGCCATCCTCATCCGTGAGCGGTATATCCATTTTCGAGCGGAGTTCGGTCAACATGGCAGCCAACAAGAAGTATCTAAGTCTGGAAGAGGCTGCCGCGCTGCTGAAGCTCAGAAACGACGAGCTGATTCGGTTCCGCGAGAAAGGCGACATTCGCGGTTTCGCGGATCGCGGCAGCTGGAAATTCAAGGCCGACGACGTTGAGGAATTCCGCCGCCGACGCCAGCCCGACTCTGATCCCGATATGCCGATCATGGATGACGATGATCTCGGCGAACGCTTGATGAGCGACCCGGAACTGCAGATTTCGAGTAGCTCCGAGAACGCGCTCGATGAGGACGACGAACTGGGGCGGCAAGCGACCATCATCCGCAAGGGGCGTGAAAGCACTTCGGACAGTGACGTGCGGCTGGTCTTGGACGATGGTTTGAAAGACCGTCTGACCGGAAGCAGCGGCGAATTGCCCGTCATCGACATGAGCAAATCAGACAGTGATGTGCGGTTGGTGAGTGATTCGGGGGCCAAGCTGCGTCCCGACTCCGACAGCGATGTCAAACTCGTGAATCCGTCCGGTCTTGGCAGCATCGCGGGACTGAGTGACTCCGACAGCGATGTGCGTCTTGCTCCGTTGTCAGGCGACCGCAATCCCAGTGGCATGGGATCTGGGCACCGAACCGACAGCGAGATCGCGTTGTTCCAACCCAGGTCTCAATCGGCGGGCAGTGGTGTCGGCAACGATGCCCTCGACTTCAATTTGGTCGATGACGGCCCCGGAGCGTCCGCACTGTTGGACGATGATGACGTGGGAATCGTGCTGCCCGGTGACAGCGGGATCGCATTGAGCGGCGACAGCGGCATTCAACTTCGCAAGCCAGCCGACAGTGGGATTCTGCTGGAAGGTGACGACAGTGGAATCAGGCTGAGTACCGGCGACAGTAGTCTCAAGCTGGGTGGCGATAGTGGATTTCGACTCGCTCCGTTGGGTGGCAGCAGCGTCAAGTTGAAGGGCAACAGCAGCATCAAGCTCAAGGGAGGAAGCAGCAAGAATCTCAAAGGGCGTCAGGCGGCCGATGACCTCGGCTCGACCGCCCCGATGTTGCTCGCCTCGGGTGACGACGACGACCTGAACTCCACGTCGCCGATGCTACTCAGCAACGACGATGACTTGAGCAGCACGGACCTCGAAATGCCGATGTTTTCGGCGGATGATGGCGGTTCAGGCACGACCGGTGGTCGCACCGCATCGATCGTCATGTTCGACGACGACGATGATGATGCGACCGGGACGCCGAAGAAGACCGGCGGTAAGAAGTCATCCAGTGATTCGGGATTCGATTTCGACGACGAAGCGGACGAAGAACTCGAAGTCAGCGACGAAGTTCTCGGTGAAGATGACGAACTCGAAGACCTCGACGCTTTCGATTCGGACGACGACGAGTTCGACGAATCGTTTGAATCGGGAGCCAGTCAGCTTGGATTCGGCAAGCGCCAGGACAGGATCGTCGTGCCGCAAGAGGCCGAGTGGGGAACAGGCTTCTTCCTCGGTTTGCTCGCTTCGACCTTCGTCCTGATGGTCGGTGCCTTATTATCTGTGGACCTGCTTCGCACCACCTGGGCTGGCAGTGAATCGTCGGTCTATCAGGGCGAGTTCATCGGGTTATTCGCAGGCTTGTTCCAGTAGAACGAGCCGCGCACGGCAACAGGGAACGGACGTAGGACGGGCAATCTTGCCCGTCCTCTTTTTCTTCAGGAACGGGTTCCGCTTCGTTTCACGGCCTATCAGACTGTGGAAAAAACGTAGGGAAAGCGTCTGGCTTGCCCTTTTTTCGACTGCAATCACGGGCAAGCGAGACGCTTACCCTACGCTTTTCTTCAGGCTGTTTGTCTGCTCGTGGCGACGGCCATCGACGATGGCTACGGCAGGTTTTGCCGCAGTCGAAACACTGCCGACGCCTTCCTTGGGATTCCTGCTCGTGAACCGGGAGTTTCGCTGAAGACTCCTCTTGGCGAGGCTTTGGTCGGCTTCTATAAACCGCCCCCTCAGCCGTTCCAGCCGGAAGGCGACCATCGCGGGAACTTTGGTCGCGCTCCTGGATTGGCTGTCCTGTCAGCGGGTTTTCTCCCCAGTTCAATCTCATCCACTGATCGATGGCGGTTTCGTCACGACGTTTGCGCGTCGCAGTGCGGTCGTTTGCATATTTGAAGTGCATTCGGTCGCCACGCGGCTTGCTCGATGGTCGTGGACCGCGCCTGTCGCCCAGGAGTTCTCGATGTCTCAACGAAGTCGGACTTGTTTGTTGTTGGCCATGTCACTCTCGCTGATGGCACCACTCGGTTGCCGTCACGCGCCCCGAAACGCTCTCCAGCAGAGTCAGCTTAGGGCGCATCAGCTCTATCAGCAGAACCGTGCTCTCGCGATGGAGCGGAACGGGATCGGAATGAGCCAGGCGGAGCTTGCCGCCGATCGCGCTCGGTTGGAGCAGCAATACATCGCGACTAAGCAAAGCTTGGATGCCGCCAACGCGCGGCTCGAAAACATGCAGGCATCCAATGGACAGCTCGAAGACCGCGTGAAGAACATGCTGATGAGCAACCGTCCCGGCACGAACCCGCTCTCCGAAGATGCGACTTTGCGGATGAAGAAGCTCAAGGAGAAGTACCCCGAGTTTGAGTTCGATCCATCCACCGGAGTCAGCAAGTTCTCAACCGACTTGCTGTTCAACTCGGGCAGCGATGACGTTCGCCCGGAAGCGATGAAGGTGCTGCAAGAGTTCGCGTCGATCATGAACCAGTCGGACGCTCGTCACCTGAAGGTGCTGGTCTCTGGTCACACCGACGATCGACCGGTCGCGAAGAAAGCGACTCAGGACAAGCACGGCGACAACATGGGGCTGTCGGCTCACCGCGGCTTGACCGTTGTGCGTGCTTTGAGAAAGTCGGGGATTGACGAAAAACGGATGGGCGTCTCGGGCTACGGGATGCACCAGCCAGTTGAGGCGAACAAAACCGAAGCCTCTCGCTCGAAGAACCGCCGCGTGGAAATCTACGTCCTCGCCCCGGATGCGTCGGTCGCCGGATGGGATCCGGATTCGGAAATGCGATAAACGTTAATGCCATGCGTGAACGAGAGCGACCACACCTGAGTGACTCTCAAGAACAAACAGCACCCAAAACCAACAGCCCGATGACTTGCGAGTCGTCGGGCTGTTTTGTTTTCACGACGCGGTATTTGGTGGAACATCACGCCGACTTCGCCAAGGAGGTCTCTTCGGTGAGTTGGTCTTCATCGTCAGCAGCCTTTCCCGACAAAGCCTGCTTGCCTTGCGACGTCAGTTGATACCGCATCCCGGCGTCACGACCCGCGAGATCGAACTTGAGGAACCCGAATGCGATCAGCTTGCCATGAATGGCGGGCAACTTCGCGGACTCAATCGCCTCGACTTCGGTCACACGAGGAATCCAGCCGTCAAACTCGGGCGATCGTTCGCGTGACTCAGCTTGCAGGTCGTGATAGACCTTGAGCGCTGTCCGCCACTCGGGGTTTCGTCGCAACTGTTCGAGGTCAAAGTCGTCGATCATGCCGTTGGTATCGGCCCGACTTTGCAGAGCCAGCCAGCACCAGCGGGACCGCACGCAGGACCATACTACTCGCCATGACCCTTCGATTCGGAGCGACCGGAATGATCGGACGAGTCACCTTGGCGAGCCGTCTCGCCAAGCGGGAGCGGCAGTCAACGCCGAATGCCCACTCCGCAAACTTCACATGTTTGTCTTCGCATCGGAGGCTTCGCCGAGGACCGCGTTCAACGCGGTGTTGAGCACGCTGTCGTGGCGGTGGTCTTTTGAGTAGATGCGGAAGACGCAGAAACTGACGGGGAGTGCGCGGAACAGGTCGTCGTCGGAAAGTTCCTGCGGCGAGCCGACAGCCGGATCGAGCAGGTAATTCTGACCGCCTGCCGGGAGGCGACCGCTCGGGCGGTGATAGTGCTTGGCCACGTCGATCTTGAGCGGAAGTTCCTTCAAGTCGGCAGGCATTCGTTCGCGGACTCGCTTCAGGACGAGATCGGGTTCGGAAATGATCGACGTTCGTTCGGCGCTGCCCGAGTGGAAGTTGAGCGTTCGCTCGCAGGCCATCTTCCACGTCACTTCGCGTCGCAGGATTTGCTGCCAACGATCGCCAAGTTCCTTCAACACGGGATCGGTTGCGTCGGCCCAGCGATGGACATCGACAAGGAACGACGATTCGGTGAACTTGCGGTAGGCATCGAGCTTGTCGAGCGGGTTGCCTTGGAACAGACGCGGCATCGTTTCGGGGAAGAGTTCTTCGAGCGAGAGATCGACCGCGCGAACGGTGCGATGGAAGTAGACCGTGCGGAAGAGATTGGCTCGCGTTTCGATGAAGTTGATCAGCGTCGGTAGCCCGCGCGCGTGGATCGTCAGACCGGCCGAAGTGAAGAACGTGTAGTGCAGAATCCGATTCAGATCGAACGCCTTTGTGTTGTAGCCGGTCATGTAGGCGTCGCGTAGCACGAAGTCCATGTTGTCCACCGTGTAGATGCCGCTGAACATCGACCGCAGTTTTCTCAGCCAGTCGGGATGTCCTTCTTCGGCGGCGGCGTCTCGTTTGGGGCGACGGATCAGCCATGCGATCTGGTGCGGGTCGAGTTCTTCCAGCGGCGACAACTTGCCGCTCGGGTTGCGGCGGATGCGACGGAGCAAGTCACCCAATTCCTGTTCGATCACCGCTCCACCGATGTCTTCATGCGTGACACCGAACTGGTCGAGATAGTGATCGTCGAAGAAGTGCCCGAACGGTCCATGCCCCACGTCGTGCAAGAGGGCCGCCATCCGGAGCAGACTCTCGACATAAGCCCGACTCGGCACATTGCGGGTCGAATCGCAGAGCGACTCGTACCAATGTTCGATTGCCACCGACGCGAGGTGCATCGCGCCGAGGATGTGTTGAAACCGCATGTGCTCGGCGGACGGAAAGACCCACCACGCCGTCTGAAGCTGGTGAATCTGCCTCATCCGCTGGACCCACGGATGGTCGATCACGTCCTGCTCGGCCACTTCACCCTCGGGCAATCCGGATCGGGCGATGAACGGGATGTACCCGTGAATCGGATCGTGCGAGAGGCTTTCGTTGATGAAATCACGCGGCATCGGCGGACCTTGAAGGGAGTAAGGAATCAGGAGGCAGGATACAGGAGTCAGAAGTGGGCAGACAGGGAAGCTGGCCTCCTTCGGCCTGACTTAAAGTAGTTCTTCCGTTCCCTCTGAAGACACTCGTTGGTGAGGTACAGGCAGTCCCCTGCACTACCGTAATCCCGTCGCTCCGCGTGATGAGCCGTTCACAATTGGACACCCGATCTTACAAGGCTCATCACGCGGAGCGATGATGACTACCCTGAGCATCAATTTGAGCAGCACAGGTCCGATTGGCCGTGCCATTCGTGCTCGATGTCGCGCATCAGCAGGGCGCAGTCGAACTCGATCGAACCTTTGGGGAAGAGGGACTCGTCGTCGAAGAAGCTGGAGCGAACTTCTTCGACGGCCAATGGCTCGATCGACCAATTGCGGCAGCGGAGTTCAAGGCCCTGAAACCGCGCGGCATCGTGCGTGGCCGAGTAGCCCAGCGCCCCGGCCTGATAGAACGCGGATGCATCTTCCAGTGTCTGGAACATCGACGACGCGGGGAGCCCGTCCGTGCGATGGCCTGTGACGGACATCGACGTATCGCGGTCATCACTCTGCAATGCGACCACGAAGTGATCGGCCGTCTCTTTTACCGTGAAGGAGGCGTGGTTTTGGAGGCCAGGAAAAACGCGACCGCCTGCCAAAGTGTTGAGCCACGAACTCGTGTCGCGCCGACGCACGTAAACCCCCTCGCGCGTCGTGCCGTTGTCGTCCCACTCGACCGCTGTTCGATGTGCAGCGTTCTCGGAAGAGAGGCCGCACCACTTGGGTAGGAACGCCGGACGAACCTGCTTCAACCGAATCAGACAAATTCCGACGCTGCCCGTCCCACCAACCACTTTCGGCCGAAAGGGGGCAGGCAAGAGCGGCGCGAGGACTCGTGGATCGACCCGGTAGTTGACGAGGATCCTGCGATCAATGACACCGCGAATGACGGGACATTTCATGAGTATGTTCTCCGGGGAGCCGACCGTAATTGCGGAGGAAGCATAACGACGCGGGTCATTTCGGGGGGGCATTCAAGGGGTTTGGTTGCGAAAGGCTGGGGCGACTCTTATAGTTCCCGCCCTTGTTCCGGCTCCTGAGGCGTTGATTCGCCTTGGATCGCCCCTCGCGGGACGCCGTGCCTGTGCACGCTCCGGACCTTTTTGAACCTGAGTGAACCTTCATGTTTGACGGCATTACCAACGGTTTGCGCTCGGCACTGTCAGTGTTGGGACGCGGTGGGAAACTCACCGAGTCCAACATTCGCGACGGCTTGGCGGAGATTCGCAAAGCGCTCCTCGAAGCCGACGTGCATTACGACGTGGCCACGAGTTTTATCAAGCGATGTACCGAACAAGCCATTGGCGAAAAGGTTCTCAAGTCTCTCCGACCCGACCAGCAGATCGTCGGGATCATCCATCAGGAACTCTGCAACCTGATGGGCCCGGCCGATCCCTCGCTTCATTTGCGACGTGATGGCCTCAACAAAATCATGATGTGCGGCCTGCAAGGGAGTGGAAAAACCACAACCTGCGGCAAGCTGGCCCGAATGCTCAAAGAGCAGGGGCGTCGCCCGATGCTCGTCGCGGCGGACCTTCAGCGTCCCGGTGCCATCGAACAGCTTCAGATTGTCGGACAACAGCTCGATGTTCCCGTCTACAGTGAGGCCCCCGGTGGTTCGTCCCCGCTGAAGGTGTGCGTCAACGGGCTGGCTGCTGCGAAGCAAGCGGGTGTCGATGTCGTGATCTTCGACACGGCTGGCCGGCTGCACGTCGATGCCGACCTGATGAACGAGCTGGAGCAGATCGACCGCAAGGTTCAGCCCGATCAAATCCTGCTTGTCTGCGACGCAATGACCGGCCAAGATGCGGTCAACAGTGCGAAGGCGTTCAACGCGGCGCTTGAGCTGGATGGCATCATCCTCACTAAGCTCGACGGTGATACGCGCGGTGGTGCGGCGATCAGCGTCAAAGAGGTGACGGGCGTTCCGATCAAGTTCATCGGTACAGGGGAAACGCTCGACCGACTCGAACCGTTCCATCCCGATCGCATGGCCGGCCGCATCTTGGGCATGGGCGACGTGGTCTCGTTGTTTGAGAAGGCTCAAAAAGAGTTCGATGCTGACGAGGTGGAACTCCAGCAGCAACGAATGATGGAGGGCAAGTTTTCGCTGGAAGACTTTGCCAAGCAGATGAAAATGATCCGCCGGATGGGGCCGCTCGGCGATCTCCTCAAGATGATTCCGGGCTTGGGTGGCCTGGCATCTGCCGTTCCGGGGATGGATGCCGACAAAGACATGGGGCGGATCGAAGCGATCATCAGTTCGATGACTCCGTACGAGCGGCGTCATGCGGATCGAATCGATCGCAGCCGTCGGCATCGCATCGCACGCGGAGCGGGAACCGATCCGGCCGACGTCAATCGTTTGATCAAAGACTTCGGGAACATGGCGGGCATGATGCAGAAGATGTCCGGCCTTGGACCGATGGACAAAATGAGAGCCATGAAGGGGATGGCTGATGGCGGCATGTTGAACCCCGGCGCTCAGTTGACTTCCACGAAAGAACGCAGCAAGCGCGGCCCGGCCGACCCCAAAGAGGCCGACGACAAACGCAAAAAGGCCAGAAAAGAAGCCAAGAAGCAGAAAAAGCGAAATCGGTGATCGACAAGTGTCGTTTCACAGGCGCCGGTTATATAGAGCCAAGCCGGACTTCCAGCCCTGATCCAGAGTCCTCTATTCAGATCGAGTAACTTCAGTCCAAGGAGAGTTGAGTGGCAGTCAGAATCCGCATGAAAAAAATTGGACGCAAGCATCGTCCGTTCTACCGCATCTGTGTGATGGACTCGCGCGTCCATCGTGAAGGGAAAGCCCTCGAAGAAGTCGGCTGGTACGACACGTCGGTTGCCGACAAGTCGAAGCGAGTCTTGGTCGATCTGGCTCGCGTTGATTACTGGATTTCGGTCGGGGCCAGCATGTCTGACCGCGTCGCCACGCTGGTCAAAAAGGTGAAGACCAACCGATTCGGTGTCGCAGCGGCTCCACCAGCGTTGATCGCTCCAAAGCAACCGGCTCCGCCAGCACCGGAAGGTGAAGCGGCACCTGCTGAAGAAGCACCGGCTGCGGAGTGACTGGTTGCGAAAAGACAGCCGATCTCGGTTGGCTGTTGCCAGTCGGGGTTGGTTTGGGACGAGTTCTGTGAGCGGCCAAGATGCGATTCGATGTTCTGACATTGTTCCCTGAGTTGTTCCACAGCTACCTGCAGCAAAGCCTGTTGAAGTTGGCGATCGAGAATCAACGGGTCGATGTCAGGTTGTGGAACATCCGCGATTGGTCCACCGACAAACACAAGTCGGTGGACGACACTCCATACGGCGGTGGCCCAGGAATGTTGTTGTCTTGCCCGCCCATTTACGCGGCGGTCGAGGCGGTTCAGGCCGATGCCCCGCAGCCGGGACAACTGGTGATGCTCACTCCGCAAGGACGAAAGCTCGACCAGGGTCTGGTCCGGGAGTTGGCTCAATTCCCGCGACTCGTCCTGATGTGTGGTCGCTATGAAGGATTTGATGAACGAATTGCTGAAGGGTTGAAGCCGCTCGAAATCTCAGCGGGCGACTTCATCTGCAACGGCGGCGAAGTTCCGGCGATGATGGTGATCGACACGGTCATCCGTCTGGTGCCGGGTGTGTTGGGAGACGAAACAAGCAGCAAGTACGACTCGTTTGGCGAGTCCGGCCTGTTGGAATACCCGCAGTACACGCGACCGCGCGAGTTCCGGGGAATGGTCGTGCCGGACATCTTGCTGAGTGGCAATCATGGTGAAATCGCCCGCTGGCGCGAGCAACAAAGTTTGGAGCGAACACGTCAACGACGTGGCTCTTCAACAACCGATTCGTCAGCAGGAATGCAGTAAGACACGTTTCGAGTCGAGGCAGTTTGGCAGACTCATTGAAATTTCGAGACTCGAAGTAGACAGCACTCATCACAGGCGGGCAGTCCCCGCCCTTGGACTGAAGTTGGAAGAGAAAACATGATTAACAAGTACGTGAAAGCCGTTGAAGACAAGTATCTGCGTCCCGATCCGCTCGTGTTTGAAGTCGGCGACACCGTCGATGTTCACACGAAGATTCAGGAAGGCGACAAAGAGCGAATCCAGATTTTTAACGGAGTCGTCATCGGTCGCCGGGGTGGTGGGACGCGCGAGATGTTCACCGTCCGACGCATCGTCGCCGGGGAAGGGGTCGAGCGAACGTTCCCGTATCACTCACCCAAGATCGCCAAGATCGACGTGAAGCGGCACGGTAAGGTTCGTCGCGCGAAGCTGTTCTTCCTGCGCGATCGTATCGGCAAGGCGACGAAGCTGATCGAGCGCGTCGATATCGCCGAACTCGAAGCCAAGAACGCCGCCAAGAAGAGCAAGAAGGCCGCGGCCAAATAATCTGCGGCGGCTCGTCGCGCACAATTTGAGTTGGCAAGAAGATTGAGAACTGCCCGACTTCTGAGTCCTACGCGGGTTCGGAGTACGGGCAGTCTCTGTTTTCTTTGGCGCCACCGACGGAGACTGCAACCCAGCGTGTGAAGGCCGAAGCACTTCGCGGGGAGAGTCCGAATGTGGAACTGGTTAGCTCGCCTTTGGTCGCCCTGCTTTCCGTCCGACTCTCTTGGAAATCGGGGTGAGGTCGCCGCCGCCCGATTTTTGGAGCGGCTCGGTTATCGAATCCTCGAACGGCAAATGCGCAATCACTTCGGTGAGCTGGACCTCGTGGCACTCAACGGAGATGTGGTTGTGTTCGTCGAGGTTAAGACGCGAACCACGTTGTTGGCAGGGCATCCGACCGAAGCCGTCACCGCTACCAAGCAGCGAAAAATCACGCGGTCTGCTTTGGCGTATCTCAAGCGTCGAGGCTGGCTCGGACGCCGCGTGCGCTTTGATGTGATCGCCATCGTGTGGTCAGGCGAAGACCATGCTCCCGAAATTCAGCACTACATCAGCGCCTTCGACTCGGGCGACTTCGGGCAAATGTACTCGTGATAATTCCACTTCGACAGGCTGCTCAGCTCGGATCCCCTTGAACTCAAGCGGTCTCGCCATGCAGGACTCGTCCTGCACCTTGGATGAGCAGCCGTTGCGCCACTTGTTGGCCGAGGAACGCGGCGTCGCAGGTTGTGCCAGATGCGGACGCGATCCAGCGATCTGAGCCATCCTGCGGCAGAACGACCGCTTCCAATCGTAAAGTGTCATCAACAACCTGCGTGGAGACCCCGAGCGGAGCGTGGCATCCGGCGCGGAGTGTGGCGAGCAAGCTCCTCTCGGCGGTGACAGCGGCTTGCGTCGGACAGTGAGTGATGAGCGCGAGGACTCGTCGCGCAAGTATGTCATCCGTCCGGCATTCGACTCCAATCGCTCCCTGTCCGACAGCAGGATAGACCGTCGGTGGAGGCAGCTCGCGAGAGATGCGATGCCCCAATCCAAGCCGTGTCAGTCCGGCGGCGGCGAGAACGAGAGCTTCGTACTGGCCTTCGTCGAGCTTGCGTAGCCGGGTCTCCACATTGCCACGCACTTCACTGAGTTGCAGGTCGGGACGCAGGTATCGCAACTGAGCCTGTCGTCGCGGGCTACCGGTTCCGACGCGCGCTCCTTGGGGTAACGCATTCAGTTCGATGGAGCCGGTGTGATTCAGCGGCATCACCAACGCATCGGCCGTCAAACCGCGAGTCGGTGTCGCGGCGAGCATCAACCCCTCGACGTAATCCGTCGGCAGGTCCTTCAAACTGTGAACGGCCACGTCGGCACGGCCATCGAGCAACGCGAGCTGCACCTCGCGCGTGAAGACTCCAAAACTGCCGAGGTCCCGCAACCGCTCGGTCTGATCACGATCGCCCGCCGTGCTGATGTGGACCAGCTCAACAGTCATCTCGGGTGAGGTGGCTCGAATCAGGTCCGAGATGTGGTGAGCTTGCCAGAGAGCCAAGTTGCTGGAACGTGTGGCGATGCGAATCGTCGAAGTGGCTGTCACCGAGGGGGATCTCCGAGGCTGTCATGAACAAAGGCTGGCAACATGCCACAGGGCAAACGACCGAAGTCCGGCTTAGCTTTGTCAGCCGGACTTCAAAAACTGTCACACCTACGGCGGGCTGACGGCAATCACGGCTACGACGACGCGTTTGGCTCCGGCCCGCTTCAACGTGCGAGCCGCTTCGTGAGCTGTGGCTCCGGTCGTCAGGATGTCGTCCACGACGAGCAACGTTTGGCCGTGCAAGTTTGTTCGCTTCAAAGTCCCGAACGCGCCGTGCTGTTGGATTCGCCGCTCGGCCGGTGAACTGTGGGCCTGCTTGGGAGTCCAACGTTGCTTGGCGAGAATACCGGTCGCTAGGTGGACCTTCAACCGGCGTGACAACTCGCGAGCGATGGTCTCGGCCGCGTACTGAGGCCGCGCGAGTCGCTTCAGCCAATGCTCGGGGACGGGGACGACCGCGTCGAAGGTTTGTGCCGTGAGAGCCTCACGCTGCGCGGTGACCAGTTCGCTCGCCAGCGCTCGCCCCATCAACGCACCTGTGGGACTCTTCGCCATCAAACAGGCGGCGCGGAGTTCATCGCGATACAGGCCAAGTCGAATCACTTGATCGAAGGCGAAGCGCTCGCGAATGCACAGCGTGCAGCCTTCCCCCGATGGTGAGTAAGGCCCGAGCGGCGCACCGCAGCGACAACAGGCATTCGTGGTTGCCGGTCTGAGCTTCGCGTGACAGTCTCCACAAAAGGAAACGTGACCGCGCGTCGCATTCGATCCAGGCAGAGTGTCGTCGTCACACAACAGACAACGCGGCGGATAGACGAAGTCGAGCGCGGCATCGGCCAGCATACGCCCTCCGCCAACGAGGGCTGATCCGAGTTGTTGAGCGAGATTGAGGTTCATCGGAACAACCTTGGACGCGGCACTCGATTCGCCAAACCACGGCGGCGATTGGCTCACTGTTCGACACCAAGCCATCGCGAGCATATCGGTCACTCAACAGTTTCTCCATCACGGTGTGCGACGGCATCGCAATGCGTAGGGCATCCGATATTCTCTCGCCACGATCGAACATGGCGACGTTATTTTGAGGGATCACAGACGAACATGCGAATCGTGATTGCAGGCGGCGGACTGGCGGGATTGGCGGCGGCGGTCGCGTTGACCGAGCGCGGGTTGTCGTGCGAGGTGCTGGAGTCACGGCCGCGACTCGGTGGGCGAGCCAGTTCGTTTCTCGATCCTGTTTCAGGGATGTCGATCGACAACTGCCAGCATGTGTCGCTCGGTTGTTGCACAAACTTCCGTCACTTCTGCGAAACGACCGGACTGGCCGAGTTCTTCCGGCGCGAGGCGACCCTGCACTTCATCGGTCCCGAGGGACGAGTCGATCAATTCTCGGCCAGTTCGCTGCCCGCTCCGTTTCATCTGGCGGGAGCCTTCGCGCGGTTGAGTTATCTGACGTGGCACGACAAATTCTGGCTAGCTCGCGGCTTGAAGGCTCTCGCCCGAGGAGTGACTGCCGAAGAACGACGGCTCCCGTTTTCAGAGTGGCTCGCACGGCAGAGGCAGACGCCCGCCGCGATCAGCCGCTTCTGGCAGGTCGTGTTGGTCAGTGCTCTCAGTGAATCGCTTGATCGAATTGATGTTGAGCACGCGCGGAAGGTCTTCGTGGACACGTTCCTCGCGCATCGTGACGGTTGGTTCGTCGAGATCCCAACGGTGCCGCTCGATGACTTGTATGGCGGACGGTTGACCGAGTGGCTGATCTCGCGCGGGACCACGATCCGCCTGCAAACGGCGGTCGAGCGGATCGAGATCGAAGAGGGGCGTGTGAGCGCGGCGCGGATGTCATCTGGAGAAACCGTGGGCGGCGATGAGTTTATTCTCGCGTTGCCATTCTTTCGCGTGAGGTCGGTCCTGCCCGAATCACTCGCGGCGCATCGCGATCTAACGGGCATCGAACGCCTGGAAGCGGCCCCCATTTCCAGCATTCACCTTTGGTTTGACCGGCCGATCACGGAACTGCCTCACGCGGTGTTGGTCGATCGGCTTTGCCAGTGGATGTTCAATCGAACAGCACTGGGAACGGCATTCGTTCCGACGAGCTTCAACACCAACCCGCAGCGTGAGCGATCCCATTCGAGAGACACTGACATCCGCACTCACATTGCGGGTTGGTGTCCGGAGACCACCGCGACCTCGAACGGCTTCTACTATCAGATCGTGATCAGTGCGAGTCGCGAGTTGGCGGGACAGTCGCGGGAAGCCATCCTCGCACAGGTGTTGGCGGAGCTGACGAGCATCTGGCCGGAGACCGCTCGCGCGACGCTGCTTCACTCGCGCCAAGTGACGGAGCATCGCGCGGTCTTCTCGCCGCTGCCGGGCGTGGATGCGTTGCGACCGACGCAGCAGTCGCCGATTGGTAACCTGCAATTCGCGGGCGATTGGACTCAAACCGGCTGGCCAGCCACGATGGAGGGGGCCGTGCGCAGCGGATACCTTGCCGCCGCCAATGTCCTCGCCCGGCTAGGACGACCTGAATCAGTCGTCCGTCCCGATCTGCCGGTGGGAATCTGGTCGCGACTGCTGATGGGAGTCTCCGAACGATAGGACAGTGGGCAGGACCGTTCGACAAGAGAGGACGCAACAGATGGTACGGCTTTGTGAGTATGACTTGGACACCTATTCTCGGCTCGCCGTGCCGTTGATTCTCGCGCGGTTCCCGGACTGGGAATCGTTTGCCAAGGTCGAGCCGCGTCCCGATGGGGTGGGTGGCGTAGTCGAGTTCAACGTTCCTTGCCCGTCGCAGAATGTCGAGCATGGGTTGTGGGTTTCGACTGACAACGAGGAGCTGTCGGTCGGATTCCACACACATCACAGTCACTTCACCGACTACGAAGACGGCACCCACGTTGCTCAGATCGAGGCGGGCGTAGAGTACGCGGCCGACCTCGTGACTGAGCGGATCGGCGTCGTCAGTTGGTATCGGGGCGGTGAGTTCGCCGGATCGAGTTCCATAGAACTGCCGTACGCGGGGCCGGTGCGAGTACTGGGTGATGGTGGTCCGTTCACCGGAATTTTCGCCGGGTGCGAGCGGGTGACGCTCCGATCATGGTTAGGGCGATTCGACCGCGAAGAAGCGGTGGCCGAACCAGACGCTGCACCTGACTGCAGGGCATGACGTTTTTTCCAGTTTGATGGCTCCCATGTCCCTCGACAGGTCAGCATTGTCGAAATCTCTCACACCCCTCGCTCGGATGTCTCATCGTGACGGCGTGAAGTAAAAACGCCGAGTGCCCGCTTCGGCGGCAATTGCCGCGAGCGGGGCTTTTCATTCGAGAGGCATTCGCTCCCTGATCCACATGCAACGGTGCTGACGGTCGTATTGAAAATCGTCATCTGTGCTGGTGCCCTAGCCCGAAATGATCAAGCACGGTGGGGTGCTTGTTCGACAGGCTGTTAGGCAGCGGTGACCGTCAGGTGTTTTGTCTTACCGCGAACCAAAGCCTGACCCGCAAGCGAAGGATCGGTTGCCAAGAGACTTCGCTTGCGCGTTAGGACGCCATATGGGCACGCTGATTGTGGCAGCTCGGCTACTCGCCGTTCAGCCATAGTAATGCCGTCGAGCAGGATGCTTTAGCGGTCGGACGATCAGGGAGGACGAATCAGATGACGCGCGGCCACGGTGTTGGACTCTTGATATGCGCCGTGTGGCTGGTCAGTGACCTCACGCCCTCGCAAGGGCAGACGCACTTTTCCGATCTGTACTCGGCGCAGCCCAGCGTTCCTCAGTACGACGCACAAGTTTTCAGCGGTCCGGCCAGCGTCTCGTCGCGGATGAATGACGGCGCGGCCCGCTCTCCTTATGGCGACTATCGGCTCGCCCCCGAAGGCCATTCACTGACGAGCGGCTACGGTATTACCAACTCCGCGTGCGAGCAGTCCTGTCCGGATGGTGGCGATCCTGGGCCGGAGCCGGGAGGGCCTCCGCCCGGCGACTTCGGCCTGCCCCGAATGGGTTGCTTGAATGCAGACTGTGGGCCGTCTCGTTTGACCTTTCGGAAAGGGATGGTGTTCCTCCACCGCAGCCGCCCCGATTCTCAAGCGTTCACGGATGGTGCGACGCCCACGAACGCTCACGACTTCGACCCCGGATTTCAGTCGGGGCCGCAAGGTGACCTCACCTGGCGGAACCTGAACCGATCCAATGTGGACCTCCAAGGATTGTTCTTTCATGTGAGCGGCTTCAGCGGGGAAACGGTGACGCTCGCCGCGTCTCAACTGCTGACTACGCCGCCCATCAACTTCCCCGTGATGGATGTCACCAACTTCTTCAACTCATCCATGTCCAGCGGTGAACTGAATCTGCGGCGCGAATGGTCTCCGTGGTTCACGGTCATCGGTGGCGTCCGCTACTTCGACTTGCAAGAGCAGCTCTTCCACAAGATTTGCGATACCGGCATGACAGAACGGATTCGAGCCTCGAATCATGCCTACGGTTTTCAGAGTGGAGCGGAGGCCGTCTTCTTTCGATCCTGCCGCTTGGAATTCGGTGGCTGGGCCAAGTACGCCGTTTTGAACAACTTTGTCGAACAGCAAACAGTGACGACGCTCATACCGGGAGTCCTGCCGTCGTTTGCCGACAGCGGGAGTCAGATCGCGTTCCTCGGCGACGTGGGGCTGTCCGCCACGCTCCGCATCACATGTTGGCTGTCGGTGCGAGGCGGCTATCAATCCATGTGGTTTAACGGAGCCGCGACCGCCGCACCTCAGATGCTGACCTCGAACGTCGTCACCGGCGCAGGATCAGTCGCCGCCGACAGCAACCTGTTCTTCCACGGCGGCTTCGCGAATTTCGAGATCAACTGGTAGAGCCAAGACGCGATGTGATTGACTCGCGAATTGTGGCCTCACTTCGCGTCAACGCTGTGATCTCACTTCCTGCCGTGATGAGCCGGGGCTATCTTGGCCGGTTCCAGTATTTGCTCGCTTGTCACTGCGGGCGAAACATCACCGAAGGAAAACAACATGCGATTGGCGAAGCTCAAGCTGGCTGACAACTCTGTTCGAGTGGCGTGCGTCGAGGATGACGGGCGGTTTCGAGTGCTGGACCTGACGCAGGTCGAGAACGTCCGCAGTTTGATGGACGTGTTGAATTCGCCCGATCCGATCGGGATGACGAAGTTCCTCGTCGATAAGAACGCTCCGGCACTAGACGCGCGGTTGGTGACGGTCCTCGCGCCGATCGACGAGCAGGAAGTGTGGGCGGCGGGCGTGACGTACAAACGAAGCCAAGTCGCTCGCATGGAAGAATCGAAGGCTGGGGCGTCGCACTACGACAAGGTCTACACCGCGCCGCGACCGGAGATCTTTTTTAAGGCAACCGCCAGCCGAGTCTCCGGCCCCGGCCAGCCGCTCCGCGTGCGAGCCGACAGCAAATGGTCGGTGCCGGAACCGGAGCTGGCGCTCGTGATTTCGTCGAGCGGCAAGTTGGTCGGCTTCACCGTCGGCAATGACATGTCCGCGCGAGACATCGAGGGCGAGAACCCTCTGTATCTGCCTCAAGCCAAGGTCTATAACCAGTGCTGCGGCCTCGGCCCGTTCGTCTGGATTCCCGAAGGCCCAGTCGATCGCCCCGCGACGAAAATTCGCTTGTCGATCTCGCGAAGCGGTGCGGTGGTCTTCAGCGGCGAGACCGATCTCGATCAGATGAAGCGTGGTTTTGAAGAGTTGATCGGCTGGCTGGTGCTGGAGAACGAGATGACGCGCGGCGCGTTCCTGCTCACAGGGACAGGCGTCGTTCCGCCCGACAACTTCACGCTGGAAGACGGCGATACGGTCAGCATCGAGATCAACGGGATCGGCACGCTGACGAACCCGATCGTGAAGGCACACCAACCCGCAGCGTGAGCAAGAACGAGGCGAGCAGGGCGGCGTCAGCCCCGCTCGCCTAGAGGACATTTCAAAACCTGTTCTTGCCTCGAAAAACTAGCCCGACGCGCAAGCGAGGGCTGGGCATTCGACGATGGTGAAGCCCTCGCTTGCGCGTCGGGCTAGTTTTGAAATGCCCTCTAATCTTGAGAGCGTGCGACTCAGAAGCTGTCTGACGCCAATGGCATCACGTCGTCTTCGTGCTCAAACTCGACGACGGGGAGATGGCTGTCGGGCGATGTGCCGTTTCGTCGCACCGGCTTCATCTGCACCATCGACGCTTCCACAGCGAAGTCCTGACCCATCTCTGGCAGCGGAACGGGGCCGTTCGGATTCATCTGAATCGGCGGCAGTGGTCGAGCCTGCTGCTGTGCGAGTGCTGGATCCTCGTAAGTCTTGCGAGCATCGCCCCCCTTTTGCGCTCCGGCTTTGTTCGACGGAGCTTCGGCTTGCAGGCGGAACCGCACGTCGCCAATAGCCAGCTCGTCACCGAACATCAGTCCCGCTTCTTTGCGAACGCGCGAGCCATTCACGAACACGCCGTTGGTGCTGCCAAGATCGCGCACCACGAAGGCCGTATCGACCTGCGCCACGCAGCAATGTTTGCGGGAGACCTTACGGCTGTGCGTTAGAGAGACATCGCAGTCGGCTTGTCGGCCGATCAGCACGATGGCTTTCTCAAGGGGGATCAGGCACAGACCCGGGTCGAGCGGTACTAGAAATGCCGACATGCCGAGAACTCCATAAGGGAGAGACAGCTCGGACTATAAGCAACCGTCTCTACGAAAGGAATCCGTCATCGGGCGGGGTTATTGAACTTTGCAAGAACTCGTGACGAATATGCCACCTCAAGAAATCGGTCAACAGGAGATGCCGCAACAAGTAAATGAACCGACTTGAACCAGAATCGGCCTGAGCCACCGCACCGTGAGTCGGTTTGTAACCTGCCCGAGGACAGCCACGCCCGACGTCCGGCTAATCCGAAAGCCGGACTTCGCCCCCGTATCGCTCATCGCGATTGCTGCAACCCATACGATTGCTGCAACCCAACCTTGTCCGGCGGTGGGACAATCGGTACTTTCCCGCCCGTCCATCCCGGCCACCCTTCACTCGCGATGCTGGCCACCCACCCGAACTCGACAAGATGTCGTTCCCTGCGGAGGCCGCTCAACTTGAGCAGTACTTCTTGGGGAAGTTCTCACCCCTCTTCAAGGAGCTCAAGGATGAGCCGACTGAGTGTGTATTGGCCGGACGAGTGCGAAGCTGTCACGACCGCCGTGTTGGACGAACCGCGTCTCCTGCAATTTCCTCGATCTCGCAGACGGAGTTCCGCTGAGAGCCACTCGGTCCCAGACCGAACGCTCTGCGCAAAGGCTCCCCGATTGGACGTGATCGCCAGGGCACGGTTGCTCTTCTCGAATCGTCAGTGCTGTCGATGTCGCTCGCACGCGGTCGAACCACTGCAACTCGACGATGCCCGAGTGAATCGACAAGGCTTAGAGATCCCCGGCACGGCGACGATCACCGGTTTCCGGTGCCACTCGTGCAACACTGAGTGGGACTCGTGAAGAGCGAGTTTGAAACAACGTCTCGACTTTCATAGTCCGGCCCCCTAGGTCCGGACGAGTCGGTGCAGAATCGCCATCGCCAATTTCGTCCGGACCTAGCAGCCTGTTGAAAAACGTAGAGTAGGCGGCTCGCCTGCTCGTATTTCTAGTTGGAAAACTCAGGCGAGCCGCCTGTGCTACGGTTTTTTCAACAGGCTGCTAGGGATCCGGACGACTTCACTTAGCTGGAGTCCACCATGCCGAGCCGACTTGTTCTGCGATCCACTCACTCCGCACATGCCCTCATGCTGTCATGGACGATGGCCGTCGTGATGTGCTTCCTCAAGCCGGATGACGCGCGGGGCGGCGATTGGCCGCAGATCATGGGTGCGAATCGGAACGGCATCTGTGTCGATGAGAAGTTGGCGGACAAGTGGCCGGCTGACGGTCCACGTTCTCTGTGGGAAGCCAAGGTGGGATCGGGCTTCGCGGGAGTGGCTGTGGCGGGCGGAGTGGCCGTGCTGTTCCATCGCGTTGCGGATGAAGACACGCTCACCGCGTATGACGCGGAGTCGGGGAAGCCGCTGTGGTCGCAGGGTTTTCCGACCACGTTCCAACCCGCGATCGTCGAGGACGACGGGCCGCGAGCCGTCCCCACGATTCATCAAGGCCGCGTCTATGCCCTCGCTGCGGCGGGCGGTCTCTATTGCGTGGACATCAAGACGGGCAAGCCGGTCTGGCAGCGACAGACTCAAACCGAGTTCCATGTCCCGTCGGCGTACTTCGGCGCGGGAAGCTCGCCGTTGGTGGAAGGCAAGACGCTGATCTTGAATGTGGGCGGAGACAAAGACCGCGCGGGTGTTGTCGCATTCGACCTCAACACGGGCAAGACCGTCTGGCAGACCACGAGTGAGCAAGCGAGCTACTCGTCGCCGATCGTCACGAAGTTGGAAAACCAGCGCGTGGTTCTCTGCATCACGCGGCTGAACCTCGTGTCGCTCGATCCGGCCACGGGAAAAGAGTTGGCTCGCACGCCGTTTGGGCAGCGCGGACCGACAGTCAACGGTGCGGTCCCGGTCGTGATCGGCAATCGCGTGCTGCTGACAGCCAGTTACGGAATCGGAGCCGAACTCCTGAACATGACTGCTGGTAAGTTCGAGAACGTCTGGAAGGACGAAGTGCTGTCGAGCCAGTACACGACGCCGATCGTTCACGACGGCGCGGTCTATGGAATTGATGGCCGCCAGGATGGCGGCCCGATCTCGCTGAAGTGTTTTGATCCCGAGACGCGCAAGGTCCACTGGACCAAGTCGGGGCTGGCCTATGCAACACTGATCGCCGCTGACGGCAAGCTGCTCGTCATGCACACGAACGGCTCGGCGCGGCTGGCTGAACTGAACAAGTCCGAGTACCGAGAACTCGCCACAGCCAGTCTGCTGCGCGGGACGACTCGCGCGCTACCGGCCCTCGCCCACGGACGGCTCTACGTCCGCAATGAGCAGACGTTGAAGTGCGTTCAGTTGGGACATTAGCGTTTGAATGCCGCTCGGTCGTTTAACCGCATGGGCAACGCCCCGCGCGTCGAGCGACGTTGGAGGCCGTTTTGCCGCATTCGCGCGGGACGTTGCCCATGCGATTAAACGAGACACTGGCCTCACTCTTGGCCGCGCGAGGTATAAGACGAACATTCAGCGCCGAACTCGCGCACCGCTGCCTGCACGCGGAGCGAGGAAGGCTACGTTGAAGTGACAGGCATCTCGCACATCGCCCACTGGCCGAAGTTCTCTTCAATCTCGACACGCAGTGAGTTGAGTTTGTGGGCGGAATGATTGCGGATGAGGTCTCGGAGTTGGAGGGCCATCCAGCGGGCGATCAGTTCGGCCGTCGTGTTGGCGACGGGGAGCAAGACGCAGTCTTCGCGCGGGAAGATCCAGCGGCGAGCCTCGAACGTGGCGGTCACTTCGCGGTCATCGGCCTGCAAGTGGATGGCCGGATGCTGCGTCGGAAGCAAGACGCGGTGATCGAGTTCGTGGACCAGCTTCTGTGTCGCATCACGCAGTGCGATGAAGTCGAAGACGTAACTGTTCTCGTCCAGCGGTCCGGCCACTTCGACCGCAACTCGCCAATTGTGACCGTGCAGTCGCTCGCAGATGTTGCCGTTGAAGGTGATGAAGTGAGCGGCGCTGAAGACCAGGTGGTCTTTGGTGACTCGCACGCGGTAACGTTCGTCGGTCATGTTGAACTCTCGTTTGAAGCGTCTCTATTGGTACGACTTGACCATCAGATCGTGATCGCCGATTCAACTACCCACTGCCCATTACTTTCTCGGCGTGAACAGCAACTGCTCCGCGTGCGACAGGATATGGTCTCGCGTTGGGAAGTGAATCGCACCGTCGCGGAGTGCGGAGAACAAGACCGCCGCGACGAGATCGGCCGAAGTGCCGGGATTCAGCCGGTGGCCGTCACTACGCAGCCAGAGATCGAAGTCATCGAAGCGACTCCAACTGGCGAGCGATTGCGGCCAGTCGAGGTCCACGAGTTCTGCGGCACGCCGTCGCACCTGCTCGCCGGTTTCCACCCCGCACTTGCGCACGATGAGCGAATCGGGCGCGTCGGCCATGATCCGCAGATGGAGCTTCTTCACGGCGGCCTCCCACGGCGCAACCGGCACTTCGTCGCGCATGCCGGTGCGACTGAAGATCGTTAGTGGACACAGCCCAAGCCACGTCCAGTCCTCATGCAGCCAATGGTGTGCGGTGTTGAGGACGAGCGTAAAGTCGTTCGCATATTGCTCGGCAATGCGGTCGCGTCCAGCGGCGAGAGCCATTGCGTCGCGCAGCGTCACGGTCGGTGCAGTGTTCACATCCTGAGACTCCGCCTTTCCGATGCCGCCAGGCTTAGCAAACCGGATCGCTTCGTAGACGAGTTCCGCGTCCTCGACCGTGGTGGAAGCCAACACGTCTCGCACACCATCGACGAGCGAAACACCTTCCGGCACAGCGGCCAGCGGCGCGAGGAGTAGCACGATCCCCAAGTTCGCATTCGACCAGACCTTCGCCGCGCGCGTCGCCTTCATTGCCGAAAGGATCGCGCGACCGAGTCCGATCTCGCGAGTTTGTGCCAACGGTTCCGCCACGGCTCGCGCGGCGTCCACGAAGTCGGCGTAATCGAGATCGTCGAACGAGGCGGCGGGATGGACGTTGCCCGCCTTCCGCGCCGTGGCCTCGATCAGGCATGCCAGTTCAATCTGTTCGGCCAGCGTCATGTCAGAGGCTTTGGAGGTAGGGACTCAAATTCGGAAACCTCCGTACATCACTCTTTCGTGAGTTGAAGTTCCTCGAAGCTCACTTTGAAAGACTTCTTGCTGGTATTCACCGCCGCGACTCCGACAGAGACCTTTTTGGGAAGTGGCATTGAGACCGAGCTTCCGGTTGTCCATTCCGTCCCATTGTGGCTGACGGAACCTGTCACGCTGTCGCCTTTGCGCGACAGGCGGAGCCAAGTGGCGGGAGTGTTGAAGAACGTGGCGGGGGCCGGAGGTGGACTCGTTCCCGTTGGGGCACCCTTCACCATCACTTCAAACAAGGGGGGATGGCAGCTCTCAATACCGGGAGCATCGACCCAGATGTTGCGTTCCAAACGGAGAAACAGGTCTTCATCAAACCACAACAACAGCCCGGCTCCATTGTACGCTTTGCCGCGCGGCGCGACGGCCGATGCGGGGCTGGGTTTGAAATCGCCTGAAACCTTTACTTGGATCGTGAAGTCTCCCTCGACTTCCTGCAACACGCGCGGAGCCGACAGATCACTGATGACTTTGTTTAGATTGCGAGGCGATCCAACCGTCATCGTTAACCGCCCTGCGGACGGCTTGAGTTTGCTGTCATTCTTTTTGTCGATGACACTGCCCCAGCCTTCGATCATCTTGAGTGGCTTGCTCTGAGCAAAACTCGGGACGTGCGTGAACAGGATCAGCGAAAGAGCGACAACACAGAGTCGATTCATCTCAGAAACCCTTTCAAAGCGTGGCGTGAAAACTTGTGGAAGACCGGTCATCAAGACGGTTTCTTCGAGGGAAACTCGACGATGACTTTGATCGCTCCGTCACGGCGGTCGCGGAAGAGTTCAAACGCCTCTTGCAACTGAGCCAACGGAAAACGATGCGTGATGATCGGTGCGACGTTGATCCGGCCCTCTGCGATCCATTGCATGGCCAATGGGAAGTCGCGTCGGAAGTCAGGATTGACCGACGTGTGGACGGTGACGTTTTTGTAGAAGAGGTCTCGCCAACGCAGGCCGTCGATGATCTGAGGCGGCACGCCGAAACAGAGCAACTCGCCCTTCTGTTTGCACAGATCGAAGCAGAGATTCATCTGTTGATCGGCGTGACCGACGCACTCGATCACGATGTCGGGCAGGTTGCCGTTCAGAATCTTCTTCACGGCAGCGACCGGGTCTTCCTGAGAGTTGCAGACGGTGGCAGTCGCGCCCATTTTCGGACTGACTTTCAACCGGTCCTCGAGCAAGTCGATGCCGATGATGTGACGCGCCCCCATGTTGGCCAGAGACGCATTCATGAGTTGGCCCATCGGTCCCTGACCGACCACGGCCACATCGAGGTCGAGCAGGTTGGGAAGCTTCTTCAGTGCGAAGATCGCCGTGCCAAGTGGCTGCGCCATCAACGCCTCTTCTTCGGGAACGTTCGTCGCGATCGTAATCGCTCGGTTCTCATCGAGAATGAACCGCTCGGCCAACCCCTGCTGCATAACGGGGACCGCGAGCACACGCTCGCCGACCTTCCACCGCTTTCCGTTGGTGGCGGTGACGGTGCCGATCATCTCATGCAGCGAATGAGCCGTCTCAATCGGCCACTCGTTCCAGCCGTTGAAGTACGGCAGATCGGACCCGCACAGGCACGTGGTCTCGGGTTGGAAGATGATCTGTCCCGAAACTCCGTCGGGTGGCGACGCATTCAAGGTCGGCTCGGGTTGTTCGATCAGACGAATTTTGCCAGGTGCGTACATGTCGCCAGCGAGCATGGATGCGGTCTCCAAGTGTGGGGGGGGAGGGAAGGAATCGGTCGAGGTGAGATTCTGCCAAATCGAACCGGCTCAAAACAGCGAAGCCCGGCTTGAACTCAAGCCGGGCTTCGTGTGATCGTCGTTAGGCGACCGGCAAGAGAAAGTAGACCGGTCACTCCGTGACCGGAACCTTCGAGTCACGGAGTGACTCGTCTTCTTTGGGGGTCAGACATCTCCTGCCGCTCGCCTTACCGCGCGGCAGGTTGGAAACCCGCCCCGCGAACTTCGGGGGTCAAACTACTTGGCCATCGCGGCGCGATCAGCCTTGTCCTTCTTGCGCTTCTCGACAACTTCTTCAACGAGGTTGCGAGGCAGCATCTGGTACTTGGCGAACTCCATGCTGAACGTTCCCTTGCCCTGCGTCATCGAACGGACTTCGTTGGCGTAGTCGAACATCATGGCGAGCGGCACTTCGGCGATGATCGTGGCGATGCCGAGATTTGTCTCGGTCGAACCGACCAAACCACGCTTGCTGGAAAGATGACCGGTGACGTTCCCTTGATACTCCTCGGGAACTTCCACTTCGAGCTTCATGATCGGTTCGAGCAATCCGATGCCCGCCTTCTTGAGCACCTCACGCATGCAGTCGAAGGCGGCGATGCCGAACGCCATTTCGGACGAATCGACGTCATGGTAGCCACCGTCTTGGAGGATCATTTGCACGTTAACAACTTCGCACTCACAGAGCGGCCCTTTTACGAGTGCTCGCTGGAAGCCTTCGTCGGTCGGCTTGATGTATTCCTTTGGGATGCGACTGCCGGTGACATCGTTGACAAATTCGTAGGCGATCGCGCTGTCTTCGGGCAGCGGAACGAGCTTGCCGACGATGTGAGCGTACTGCCCCGAACCGCCGGTTTGCTTCTTGTGCTTGTAGTTAAACTCGACTTCGCGCGTCGGCATTTCGCGATAGGCCACGCGGGGATTACCGACGATGCACTCGATGCCGTATTCGCGTTTGATGCGTTCGACGTAAATGTCGAGGTGCAACTGGCCCATGCCGGCGATCAACGTCTGGCCGGTTTCTTCGTCGGTCAGCACTCGGAACGTCGGGTCTTCGCGGCGGAAGCGCTCAAGCGCCTTACCGAGTTTGTCCGCGCCTTCGCGTTTGACCGGTTCGATGCTCAAGCGGATCACGGCGTCCGGAACGAAGATGCTCTCCAGCGAGTACGTCACTTCTGAACTACAGAAGGTATCGCCCGACGCGCAATCGACTCCGACGAGGGCGACGATGTCTCCGGCCTCCGCGATATCCACATCGACACGATCGTTGGCGTGCATGCGCACGAGTCGTCCGAACCGCACCTTTTTGCCAGTTCGCGTGTTGAAGTAGCTGTCGCCCTTGACGATCTTCCCTTGGTAGATGCGGGTGTACGTGAGTTGCCCGTACTGCTCGACCACGGTCTTGAAGGCCATGCAGACGAGTGGCTTATCCGGGTGCGACTCAAGATTGACCCGATTCCAATTCGGTTCTTGGACTTCGACTCCGGGTGCGGGTTTCTTGAGTTGATCGATCGCCGTCATCTGGCGGTCGAGCGGGCAGGGCAAGTAGTAAATCACGCCGTCGAGCGCCTCTTGCACACCCTTGTTCTTGTAAGCAGAACCCATCATCACCGGAGTGATTTGCAGAGCGATCGTCGCCTCGCGGATGACCTTGCGAATTTCATCGACCGAAATTTCGGTCGCTTCCAAGAGCTTCTCCATCAGGGAGTCGCTGAACATGGAAAGTGTTTCGAGCATCTTCTCTCGAGCGGCTGCGGCCGGAGCTTGGTACTCCTCTGGGATGGCTTCGCGGCGAACGTTCTCGCCGTCTTCGCCATCGAAGAACACGGCCTGCATCGTGATGAGATCGACCACGCCATTGAAGGCGGCTTCACGGCCCATCGGGATTTGCAGCGGCACAGGGATGACGTGCAACTTCTCCTCGACCATCTTGATGACCTTCTCGGGGTTCGCTCCCGCACGGTCCATCTTGTTGATGAAGGCAATTCGGGGAACCTTGTAGCGCTTCATCTGACGATCCACCGTCAGCGACTGGCTCTGCACGCCGCCGACTGAGCAGAGGACGAGAATCGCGCCGTCGAGCACGCGCAGCGATCGTTCGACTTCCACGGTGAAGTCCACGTGGCCGGGCGTATCGATGACGTTGATCGTGTGATCGTTCCACTTCACTTGAGTGGCCGCCGCGGTAATCGTGATCCCCTTTTCACGCTCAAGTTCCATGAAGTCCATCGTCGCGCCGACTTGGTCCTTCCCCTTCACTTCGTGAATTTCGTGGATACGGCCCGAGTAAAACAGGATGCGCTCGGTGAGCGTGGTCTTGCCTGAGTCGATGTGGGCGGAAATCCCAATGTTGCGGACGGCTGCGAGGTTCATTGCCATGGACTTGATTCACATTCGGTGGAAAGAAATTGAGGTCGCGGCAAACGATCCGAGACCATTCGGAAAGGCATGAGCCACGTGCAATTTCACGAGTGCTCGGTGTTGAGTGACACGCTGAAAACCAGCACGGAGACCGCCGGGATGACTCGTCGAAACAAGACCCTCTCGTCAATCAGGCGGCAGGATTTACAGGGGCTGGAGTTGGGGGGGATGCCTCGAAGGACGTGCGGCGGGAGAACGATCCGACGGCTAGGTTCAGCACAGAGAGGCACTGCGATGAACCCTACCGAACTGAACGAATCGAACACTTTCGCGGCATGGCAAAACCCGCTGAACTTCGCATCGCCGAGATTCGGCAGAGCATGGGGCAGGAACTCAATCGGAGCAGACGAACCGGATGAAACTTCCACCGGCCCGTTGCGAGGGCCGGGATCGTAACGGCGGTCAATCCCAACGGGAAGAGCGGATTCCTTCCTTCGCAGGAATTTCTCACACGGGAGAGGTTCGCCGCAGAGCGCTCCTCTCGCCACAAATTCAGGGGGAAAGTGGCGGATACAGAGGCCACCAGACTCCGATCCCCGATCGCCATCGAAGTCCTCGCAGCCAGCCTCACTTCAAAAGGATGCGATCATTTCGTCAATGAGTCTCAGGCTTGCTGTCACCAAGCATCCGTGTAGACTGTGCGGCCACATTGCAGCCCAGTTGCTGCTCTCATGTCCAAGTTCGAGTGGAACTTGAGATGCTCCTGCGGCGAGCCTGCGGGATGATGGTTGGTAGTCCATGTCGCATCCGTAGCTCAATTGGATAGAGCATCGGTCTTCGGAACCGAGGGTTGGAGGTTCGAGCCCTCCCGGGTGCATTTCTTCTAAGTATCGCCGAATCCTGTAGTTAGGATACCTGCCCGCGTCGGGTAGTGCGGCCAATATGCCTGTGATTCCTCAGTATTGTACTGAGGAATCCGGGATGAGGTGTCGCACATGCCACGCAAGTCAGGAAGTATTCCGGCCTATTCTCTGCACCGCAGCTCGGGGCAGG
>Ga0114966_10000179_pt1 | contig 60132 bp, 42 predicted proteins | sample M_130207_XF_Meta_FD_87029 | JGI IMG/M metagenome (GOLD analysis project Ga0114966, IMG submission 87029) | Freshwater microbial communities from Lake Montjoie, Canada to study carbon cycling - M_130207_XF_MetaG | ecosystem: Environmental > Aquatic > Freshwater > Lake | place: Lake Montjoie... | reverse complement strand
ATTTTCATCAATCGTAATAGATTGAATAATATGATATGGAAATTCCGATTCTTTTACAAATATCTTGATAATACTATCTTTATTACAAAGGAGGGGGTTTGATGTTTGAAATACTGCTGAATTATTATCGGAGGCTACCTGCCAGTTGCTGAGTTCAGTATTGCGTTGAATAAACGTGCGTTTTATCTTCATATTCAGATTAGGGCACATTAGGGCATTTATAGCAATTTCAACCTTAATTTTATGTGATATAAGTTCCTGGGAATAAATATTTACGGAACCACATAAAAAAATAAATAGTATTATATTTCTCATAAACAGATCCATTTGATTTGCATTACTGATCCTTAGCAGATGCATAAAGATAACAAAAAGTTGCGACTAGCCTTTGTTTTTAAAAAGATAATAAATATTCCCGGGAGGGAGGCAGCTATTGCTCTTAGCTTATTTTACTAAAGTTACAATCCCATAATAACTATATTTCTTTCGGAATACATTAATAAGTTCAACTTTCCAAAGATAAACATCATTTTTAGTTTCCTGAATACTCTCCCCTATTTTACCATCCCATTTCTGGTTAAGTTCATGACCATGAAATATTACTTCGCCCCACCTATCAAATATTTGAAGATCGTATTTTATTATTCCAATGCCAGAGCCAAAAAAATAATCATTCAGCTCATCTCCATTGGGACTAAATGAATTTGGTATAAAAAAAGTAAAAGCAGAACCAATAATTATTTCATGCATTATCGTATCGTAACAACCATCTGTATTTTTAACAATTAATTTAGTAATGTAAGTACCTGGTATGTCATTAGGAAATACGTGAATAGGATTTGAACTATTTGTCAATATAGAGCTGCTATCGCCAAAACTCCAAGTCCAAAAATTTACATCAGTAGAAGAATTGTCATTAAAGCTTATGGCAGGATCTAAGAAAGAAGCCGGATTAGGTGAGTGGCTATATTCTGCAATAGGCAAATTAAAAACATGAACAAAAGCTGTTTTAGTTAAGGTAGACTGACAAGCGTTATTTGAAATGGCTGTAAGTGTAATGTCATAATAATTTGGTAGCTCAAAACAATACGATGGATTTTGTAAATCAGAAACCGACCCATTATCTCCAAAACTCCAAAACCAACTATCTATTGTACCGCCAATTATTGTAGTTAAATTGCTAAAATTTGAGCACAAAATTGGGCACCCCTCCGGATTGTCAATTGTAAAATCTATAGCAGGTAATTCATAAAAATGATGTGTTACAGTTGCTGAAGAAAATATACAGGGACCTGCAGGATCATTTGAAGTTAATGTTAAAGTTACTGAATCTGCAGCAAATTCAGCAGCAGTAGGGGTATACAAGGCATTTAAAGTATTGTTATTTGGAGAATAGGTGCCATTGCCTCCACTCCAACTGCCATTATTATTATTGCCACCAATTATACCGGCAAGTGTAATGTTATCCCCAGCACATACATATTGGCTCACACCTGCATTAGCAGTTGGTGCTTGATTAATTGTAATTATTACAGTATCGTTCCCATCCGGACAAGATCCTGTATTGTTAGCGGTATAAATTAATGTTACTGAACCCGCATTTATTTCAGAAAGACTTGGATTATAAATTGCTGTTGGACTTGCAGCATTAGGATTAACAGAACCTGTTCCGCCAGACCATACGCCGCTTGCAGCACCAATTATACTAGCTGCCATAGTTACAGTATTTCCACCGCAGATAGTTTGATCGGGGCCTGCATTAACAGTAACTGCAGGAATAATAGTAATTAAAATGTCGTCACTTACAGAATTGCAAATGCTAGAAGGATCGTTACTTGATAAAGTTAATATAACACTTCCTGCAGCAATTTCGCTGCTACTAAGCGTATAAATACAATTTAATGTGGTATTATTCGGACTAAAAGTACCTGCTCCACCCGTCCAAACTCCTTGTATAGCTGTTCCTCCTATTGTTCCTAATAATGTTATTATTTCACTACACGAACTTTGATCTGGCCCTGCATTGGCAATAGGGCTAGCAACAATCAAAACAAAAACACTATCTAAATGTGAACAGCCGGCAATTGAATCCTTAACATAATACCAGCCTGTTTGATTTAAAGCTGCATTACTAAAAGTAGGATTTTGGTTGGTAGATAGGAATCCATTGGGTCCTATCCATAGGTAAGTTGCATTTGTAACGGTGGATGCGGTAAGAGAAATTGAGCCCCCTGCACAAACGGTGTCGCCAAGAGCACTAAAAGAGCAAGGAAGACCAGTGCAGGGTGGTGGAGTAATATTTACTGTAACCGGCGAAGAAAAGGTTATGGGCCCATTGCAGGTATTATTTACTAATGTTGCTGTATAGGTAGTTGTAGCAGTAGGACAAACACTTATAGTTGGGGTAGTACCAATAGCAACATTTCCAGGAGCATACCATGTAAAAGCATATTGAGGGGCACCAGTTGGTGTAAAGCGCCGCCCATCGTTTGTTGCAGACCATTGGGTGGGATAATTTCTGCCAGGGACAACTACAGCCTGAGTTCCAGTAGCATTCTGAATTCCTTCAATAGCAGCACCGCCATTCCAGCCTGTACATAAGGGTTTGTCCTTAATATAAATTTCGATGTTGTTGGTTGTTTCATACAAAACTATTTGGGAAGTTGCCAATTGAGAATTACATAAAGAAGAGTACATCGAAACATCTGTCCAGGAAACAACAAATGCCCTGCATGGAGCAGTGCCCTCCACTTTCCAGTTGATTATAGGGGTACTGGAAGAATTCACAGATGGATCTATATCATGCCAAGGCCCCATTATACAGTTTTTAAGATCTGCTGGTGTAGCGGAAGGAATTGGTGCAAGGATAGACCAAGTGTTGTTGTTGCTAGCATTTGCTAAGTCAAATGATAGTGCAACGTTGGAACCTATAACACACTGGGTATAGGTAGAACCATAAAACTCAAAACAGAAAGGAATATTAATTACATTCGACCATGTATCGTCAATTCCAAGCAAAACTGTTGTACCGGTATTGAATGAAAATGGGGTATAAGGAACAGAACTTACACTATAGGAAGTTGTAGCCTTTGTTCCCTGTAATGTTGCACTAATGGAAGTACAGCCCGAGCACAAATTGGCATCGGGCCCAACTGTTAAATTAGGACAAGAAGGAGCTTGAGCAAAATTGAACCTTGAAAATAAAATTAATAAAGTTAATAAAACAAAGGTTTTATTTTTATCAATAAAAAAGTTTGATTTCGCCATTTTACTATTATTCTAGAATCATTTTTTTTATTCCACTACCGATACCGTTCCAATATAATAGTGTGTTTTGTTAAACACATCCGTTAGTTTTACTTTCCATATATAAACATCTATTTGAGCTTTATTTTCACCATCATTTGCAATACCATCCCATTTTTGATTTATATCTCTAGCGTTAAAAATTAAATCGCCCCACCTATTAAAAATCCATAAATTATATTTTATAATTCCAATACCAGAACCAAAAAAATAATCGTTAATACCGTCGCCATTGGGGGTAAACACATTTGGGATATAAAAAGTAAATTCTGGCCCAATAAAAACATCATGTTCTACAGTGTCTATGCATCCATCGGAATTTTTCACAATTAATGTTACTAGGTAATTTGAAGAAACTTCACTAGGATAAGTGTGAACTGGACTGGAGGTATTAGGAAACAATAGGGTGCTGTCGCCAAAATCCCAATGCCAATAATTTACATCACTTGTAGATTGATTATTAAATGTAATAACGGGATCAATTACAGAAGCATAAGTTGGGCTTGGAGTAAATTCTGCTATTGGCATATAAAAAACTTGAACCATTTGAGGAATACTTAAAAATGATGCACAATTATGATTTGAAGTTGCAATTAATTTGATATCATAAAAACCAGGATCGGAAAAACAATAGCTAGGATTCTGTTGTAATAAGCCACTACTACCATCTCCAAAATCCCAGCTCCATGAAACGATAGTATCTCCTCCACCAACAGTAGTTATATCTGTAAAATTAACGCAGTGTATGGGGCATCCCGATGGAATATCAACAGAGAAATTTACAACTGGATTTTGATAGAAATAAAGAATAACATTAGATGAGGAGCTGGAGCATGGACCTGTTGGATCATCAGTAGTTAAAGTTAAAATAACGGAGTCGGCGGCAAATTCAGCTTGAGAAGCAGTATATACAGCGTTAACCAATGTATTACCAGGAGAGAAGCTACCACTGCCGCCAGTCCACGACCCACTAGTTGCGGTACCTCCTATAGAACCGCCAAGTGTTATTGGTGTTCCAGAGCAAACATATTGAGCCGATCCAGCATTAGCAGTTGGTAACTGATTTATTGTTATTAAAATTTGATCACTAATACTTAAACAGGGACCAGTAGGATCGTCAGTAGTGAAGTTCAGGTTAACTATACCTGCAGTATTTTCCGATGCAGTTGGTGTATAAACAGCGTTAGGAGTATTATTATTTGGTGCATAAGTACCGAGTCCTCCTGACCAAGACCCCATAGCTGCTGAGCCTCCAATTGATCCTGCCAAAGTAACTGTATTACCAAAGCAAATAGTTTGATCAGGTCCTGCTGCAACGGTAGGTGCCAGATTAATTGTAATCTCCGTTTGATCGCTTGCCGCAGGACAAGGGCCAGTAGGGTCATCTGTAGTTAATGTTAAGCTAAATGTTCCTGCTGTAATTTCAGCAGCACTTGGAATATAAGTACAATTGAGGCTGTTACTATTTGGATTATATATGCCAGTACCGCCAGTCCAATTGGCCATGGAAGCAGCTCCACCAATAGTTCCATTTAATAATAGCTGATCCCCACTACAAATCGTTTGATTAGGTAATGCATTTACAAATGCTGTTGGACTCTCAGTAACAACATAGTCAATAACTTTAATGCAGCCTGAAGCTGAAACCATGGTAACGGAATACGTTCCAGCTTGAGTTATTGTAATAATTTGTCCCGAGTAAGGCCCCCCTGGTCCGATCCAGTCATATGTATTACTATCTTCAAATGGAGCAGTTAAGGTAGTGCTGGCGCCGACGCATAATGCATTTTGTTGCGTTACAATTAATGGAGAGCATTCGCAATTAACATAACCATAGCCATAATGCCCACCAAGGGTACAATCACCACTGATAAAGCGTATTGTGATAGGATTACCTATTTGACCAACCAAATCAACACCTACTGTTGCCCAAGGTTTATATTGCACATCGGTACAACTTGGTGAATTAAGAAACCCTACGCTAGTTCCTGCAACATATAAAATTGAAGTACAAGGTATTTCAATACCATTTACATCCATCATCTCTACTCTAAAAAATGGTTGTTCATTAAGATCGTGATCAGGATTTTCAAGCACAACAGCATATTGATAAGTAAATACATTGTTAGATGCTGTTGGAGTAAAAACAGTTTCAATACTTTCGGCTTTTCCACCGCTAACAGCATTTCCCAGACGGAAAGAAAATAAGCCGGGAACATAACCAGGCATAGGAGGAGCTACAATAGGAAAGCCACCACAAGGATCCAGTCCTGTACCAGTGGTAACAGTATGTCTGGCAGTGGCATCACCAACAGCAGCATTCACACCATTTGAAACAAATCCTAAATTAGCACAACAGCCGGGATTATCGCCGAAATAGCCTGTCCAGCCGGAAATATCTCCTGTCTCAAAATCAATGTTACCACAAACTCCAGAAAGAGCAAAAGGAGGGGTAGGTGCTAAACTTTTTTGCCAGGTTCCATTTTTTTTACCAATAAACTCCTGCTTTTTATAAAACAAAAAACTAGCATAGGCCGAAGGGTATTTAATTTCAGACCCTTCTTTTAATCTAAATTCTTTTAAAACGGGCTTTTCATCAAAACCTATTAAAGAATTTTTATTTGATGGGTCTTGAAAAGCTATCCCCTGTCCTTTATTATCAAAAGAAGCAAGGAGAAGTAATATGGTTAATAGTATTGAAAGATGTTTTGAAATTGAAATTATAAACTTTTTCATTAAATTAGTTGAAATCAGTTTCTGCATGTTTTAATAAATAAAAATGAAGTATTGTAAAGCCGAAAATAATAAAAGTAATTTTTTTTCGGACAACATACAAAATATGTAAATAAAAAAAAATTGATATTAATAAACGAAAGAGTCATTTTTATGCCTAAAGGTTGCATCAAAAAACATTATTTGTAATTTTCATTAATTATTGTTGCTTCTTCATTAAGTTGACATTATTTGTAAGGAAAATAAACAAATTGTGAAATAAATAGATGTATGTTTTTTTTATTTCAATAATTTAATCAAATTTACACAATTAAGAACAGCTATTTTCAGATTTGGCAAAAAAATTTATGAACTACAAAAGTCCCAATAATAAAAAAATTGAATTTGATTAGCTTTTATGATTTCAAATTTAACTTTTATTTTTTTGCAAAGCTATCTAATAATGGATTAAAAAAAAGTTTGATATAGGCCCCTAAAAAAAAGCCTGCAACATATTTTAACAAGGCAAATAAAATAATATTCTTAAAATATTTTGAAATAAAAAATCATTTTATTAACTTTATGATTAAGATTAAAAAAATGACTACTTTAGTAGATGAAAAATAATTTATTTTATTAAAATTAATGGAATGATAAATAAAAACATACTGCTAATAATATTATTGTTTTCTTTTGTTGAGTTTTCCAATGCACAAAACAAAAAGAAGGAAGAAAAGATGCGTAGCCATTCAGGACAGCTCCCTTCATTGGCAATTGGACTAGGGGTATTAACATTCGACGGCGATATTGGAAACGGTATAGATTTAACCTCTTTAAGCAAAATTAGAGGAGGTTACTCATTTGCGCTAGAGCAAAGAATAGGAAGGGCCTTTGGAGTTATGGTTAGTGGGGTTTATGGCAAATTAGCAGATGGGGAGATGGGTGCAAAAAGAAACTTAAATTTTGAATCTACAATAATACAGGCGGATATTAATTTGGTAATTCATATTGATAATGATATCTTATTCAAGCGTACCAGTGTATTTGCACCATATATTTTTGGCGGTTTCGGGATTTTAAAATTTGAATCTTATGGCGACTTAGAAAACAGATTTGGAATAAAATATAACTATTGGGCAGATGGGACCATTCGTGATTTGCCCGACAGCACTAACGGATCAAATATTCTGCAACGAGATTATACCTATGAAACGAAATTAAATGATAGCGCTAAATATTCTAATAGAACCTTTGCACTTCCGTTAGGTTTGGGTTTAAATGTAAAAATCACAGATAAACTTTATTTTAATTTTGCAGGTAAGTACAACATTGTTCTTTCTGATTGGATAGACAATTATAAAGGAGGAAAAAACGACAACTATTTTTTTGCCAATATTGCCTTACATTATAATTTTGGAAATCCTTACGATGATAGTAATCCAGTTTACAATACAATAGATTTTTCATCACTAGACAAAATTGATTCGGATGAGGATGGCGTTAAAGATGGTGATGACGTATGCCCAGGAACACCTAAAGGTGTAAAAACAAATATTAATGGATGTCCTGAAGATGGTGATGAAGATGGCATTTCAGATTATCTGGATAAAGAACCGTTAACAAAAAAAGGAGCATTTGTGGATAATAACGGTGTAACAATTACAGATCAAATGATTTCGGAATCTCAAATACAATTTAGTTCAGTGGCAACAGAGCGCAGTAATTTATTTAATGAAAATCCTAGTTTAAAATTCTTGCAAGACATAGAAGCAAAATCAAAAAATGCACGTAAAAATAATCCTAAAGGATTAAACAATATTCCCTTAGCACTAAGGTCGGCAGATAAAAATTCAGACGGTTATATCTCAACGAATGAAATAGGAAAAGCTATAGATTCATTTTTTGAAGGCGATACAGATTTTACTGTTGAAAAATTAAATGACTTAATTGATTATTTTTTCGAGCAATAATTTTTTTCATTCTTATATAATCCTATCCATTAATTATTGTTTATACAATTTCCCCTCAGCTTTAAACACTTGACTATATAAGTGTTTCCGCACCCATATAAGTAATTTAAAAACCCCTTGTTTTTTTTATTTGTTATCAACAACAAAGACGGTTATTAACAAATCGCTGTTTAAAATTATCTCCCCCCCCCTTTAAATTAAGGAATCAAATAGAATATTTTTGCTCAAGATATTTTTTTTAGAACTAAACCCAGTTGTTAAAAAAATAAAATCTGATATTAATTTGAATTATATGAATAAGAAAATTTCACTGACCTTAATTTTATTATTGGCTCTAGTTGGAATAATCAATTCTCAAGATGACGACAGCAAAAAAAGAAAACAGCTTCCTTCTATAGCGCTAGGAGTTGGTATTCTTACATATGATGGGGACCTTGGAGACGGTGTAAATTTAACTTCATTGAGTAGAACAAAGGCTGGTATTAATTTAACAATCGAGCAGCGCATTGGCAGTATTATAGGCGTTTCTTTTAGTGGCATCTTTGGAAAATTAGCAGACAGCGAGAGTAGTGCAAAGCGAAACATAAATTTCGAATCAAAAATTACACAGCTGGATTTAAATTTTGTATTACACCTTGATAACGATTTTTTATTTAAGCGCACCAGCATTTTTGCACCCTATTTATTTGCTGGTTTTGGATATTTTAAATTTGATTCGTACAGCGATTTAAAAGATAAAAACGGCATCACATACAACTATTGGACGGACGGAACCATCCGTGATTTGCCAGACAGCAGTATTGGGTCAAAAATTATTCGAAGAGATTATACCTATGAATCAAAACTAAACGATAGTGCAAAATATACGAACAGCACTTTTGCAATTCCATTAGGTTTAGGAATAAATCTTAAAATTACAGAAAACCTTTATGTTAATCTTAACGCCCGCTATCATTTAATCTTATCTGATTGGATAGATAATTTTAAGAGCGGAGCAAATGATCGTTATCTCTTTGCTAGTGTAGCAATTCAATACAATATAGGTAAGCCATACGATGATAGCAACCCTGTTTATAAGGCTGTCGACTTTTCATCCATTGATAATTTGGATAGTGATGGTGATGGTGTGAAAGATGGCTCAGATATATGCCCAGGTACTCCTAAAGGAGTAAAGATAACACTAAACGGCTGTCCGGAAGACGCTGATGAAGATGGTATTTTTGATTATCAAGATAAAGAACCTTTAACAAAAAAAGGATCATTTGTGGATAAAAATGGGGTAACGATAACCGACAAAATGATAGCAGATCGTCAAAAATCATTTAGTGAGCAAGCAACTGAACGCAGTAAGTTGTTTTATGAAAATCCAAGTTTAAAATATTTAAAAGAGGTAGAAGCAAAATCAAAAATTGCACGCAAAAACAATCCAAAGAGCGCTACCGTCATTCCTTTTGCAATAAAATCGGCAGATAGAGACAATGACGGTTATATAACAACGGAAGAAATAGGGAAAGCTATAGATTCATTTTTTGAAGGAGAATCAGATTTTTCTGTAGAAAAAATTAATGACTTAATTGATTTTTTCTTTGAACAATAATTAATTATTAAATAAAAAAACAGTATTAAAAAAGCATGCTAATTAAGGGGTTTAAATAATTTAATTTCATTTTGGGAGTCTGAAAACAAACAAAGTAAAAGTAAAATAGAATGAATAAGTAAAATTTAATTTAAAGACAACACTTATAATTTATTAAACATTATTCAAAATATTCCTTAATTAATTAACAAATTAATCTAAAGCAACTATGTTAAAATTCACAATTATCCTATTCAACACTCTTGCATTGTTGATATATCAGTTTTTTTTCACTGATGGCGTTACAGTAACTCAAAAACTGCCATCGTCAGCAAAACCAAACAGTGAATTTATTGTAGAGTTAACAATAGAAAAAGGAACCACCGGAGGGTTTGCAAAACTCCAACAAGAATTACCTGCTGGTTTTACTGCCATAGAAGATAAAAATAATGGCGCTTCATTTACATTCAGCAATAAAACTGTTAAGTTTATATGGATGGCATTACCAAATGATGCTGAATTTAAAGTATCCTATAAAGTTAAAGTTGATGCAGGAATAAGCGGTGAACAAAATATTGCAGGTAAATTTTCTTATGTTACAGATAATGCTAAACAATCGGTAGATATTGCACCGGCCTCTATTACAATTGGTGAAGAGGGAGGGGATGATATTGTAGCGGCGGATGCAGAGGCGGATGCAGAGGCGGATGCAGAGGTGGATGCAGAGGTGGGTAGCGAGGTTGCTGAGCCGGATGCTGTGGCGGAAACCAAGACAAATGAAGGAGCTGAAACGGCACCATTTACTTGTGTTAGAAAAGCGCCAGAAACAGCAGGGGGGGAATTTACTGTTGAACTAACAGTTGACAAAGGAAATTTGAGCGGTTTTGCAAAATTGCTAGAGGTATTACCTGCTGGATTTACTGCTACACCGATAGAGTCTGCGGGAGCTTCATTTTCATTTGCCGACCAAAAAGTAAGATATATATGGGTTACTTTGCCTGCAAAACCTGAATTTAAAATATCCTATAAAGTTAAAATTGGCGATGCAAAAGGAGATCAGGTTATTGATGGTGTATTTTCTTACATTGAAAATGATGAAACGAAAAAGTATGTAATTCAAACAAGTGTAATAGCTATTAATGATGATGCTGTTGCAAAAGTAGGAGAGAAAACAGCAGAGGAAACAGAAGAGGTTTTACCAAATGATGACGACATGGCTAAAGAAGAACCAGATGAGGTTGAAGAAAAAGATAAAGAAACAAATTCGGATGAGGTAGTTAAAGAAGAAACTGCTGTAGATGAAGAAAAAGATAAAGAAACAAATAATGATGACATCGTTAAAGAAGAGGAGCCAGAAAAAGAAAAACCGGTAAAAACAACATCCAAATCCTTAGCAGCAAATAATATACCTTCGCCACAAGGAAATATAATATATAATGTTCAAATTTTAGCATTGCGGAAAGCTAAAAGTGCAAGTATAGTAGCCAGTCTATATAATTTAAGCGAAGCAACTATTAATCCTGTGATGGAAGGTGGATTTAGAAAATACCTTGTTGGTTCCCACAGTTTATACAAAGATGCGCGTAATGCTCGCGAAACCTTTAAACCTAAAGGTGTAATTGCTCCATTTGTAACTGCATATAACAAAGGGAAAAGAATTACAGTTCAAGAAGCATTGATGGTTAGCAGTCAGAAATGGGCTAGGTAAATATCATAAGGTATATCTCCAGTAACATTAGTGACAAAGAAAAATTCAGTTCATCCAAAGGTAATATAAAAAGAATTCTCCTCAGCTAATAGAAGCTAGGAGAAATTAATATTTTTATTATTATATTTGTATTTATGATTCACAAAATAATTTATATTTTATTATTTTTATTCTTAAGCCATTTTTCTTATTCTCAAATTTTACCCACTGAGAATAGTAAGGAGAAAAACAATAAAGATTCTACATCTATTTCAAAATACCCTTCAAGTAATAATGAAATTTCTATAGAGAGCGATTCAATAAATACAGCACCAAAAGAAATAATAATATCTCCAATAATTGGACTAGGGACGGGGATGTTTTCATTTTATGGAGATATGTATACAAAGCATTTCCAAGCTCCAATGGTAAGTAGATTAGCTTTTGACTTAATTGTATCACAGCCTCTTAATGATTTTTTACTTTTAAACTTTCGTGTAACATATGGAAAACTAGGGGCGAATGAAAGATTTTACAACAATAATCGCAATTTAAATTTTGAATCTACAATGCGCATAGGAGGTTTAAATTTAGAATACAACTTTGATAATTTTTTGCCAAAAAATAGAACTGCAAGCCCTTATATTTCATTAGGCGTAGAGTCTTTTGAGTTTTTATCAAAAACCGATTTAAAGGATCAAAATGGCAGCAATTATTTTTACTGGTCGGATGGATCCATACGAAATATAGATGAGCAGGCGACAGATGCAAATTTGGCAGTAGAAATAAATCGTGATTATAAGTATGAATCAGATATACGCGAATTAAATTTAGATGGTTTCGGGAAATATCCAGAAAGATCTTTTGCAATACCTGTTGGTATTGGTGCCACCTTCAAAATAAATGATTTTATTAATTTCAAAATTGGCGCAACCTTACACTTTACTTTTACTGATTACATTGATGGAATAACAGAAAAAAGTATTGGGTTTCGTCAAGGAAACAAGCAGAACGACAATTTTATGATGACATCTTTTTCTCTTCATTATAATTTAGGAAGAAGCGACAAACGAAAGGAAATGAAAAAAACATCTTTAAATATGGAAAACCATTATAAAGATATAGACTTTTCGGAACTTGATTTATTAGACCAGGATAAGGACGGAGTAGTTGACTGGAATGACCTTTGTCAGGGAACACCGGAAGGGGTGCCTGTGGATGCAAATGGTTGCCCACTTGACGATGATAAGGATGGAGTGCCAAACTTCAGAGACGACGAAATAAAATCTCCTATTGATGCATTAGTAAATACGAGAGGTTTACAAATGTCGGACTCTCTTATAGCTTATCAATATAGATTTTACATGGATTCAACAGGCGAATTTGGGTCAATTGAAAATCGTGATTTTGCTTCTGCCAAATCGGGTAGAAAAGAATATACAGTTGAATTGGGAACATTTAGAAAAGGGCTACCCTCCAATTTAATGACAAAATTTTTGAGTATCAGCGATATTTCTAGTGATATTAAGTCGGACTCATCCACTATTTATACTGCAGGAAAGTTTGACAATATAAAAGATGCTGAAAGGCGCAAACAGCAGCTAATAAACGAAGGCTTATCAGGTGTTAAAGTGGTATATAAACTAAATTCCAAATATTATGATATAAAATCCAAAGAAATGGATCCAGAAAAATCATACAGTGGTTTTTTATTGGGAGAGGATAAAACACCTTTGGCTAATTCTAAAGTAAATTTAATGAATGCAAAGGGAGAGGTTTTAAATACTACCACAACGGATGATTTAGGAGCTTTTCATTTTTCCCCTTTACCATATCCTAAGGAAGATTTATTAATTGCACTGGATGAAAAAGACACTAAATTAAAAAAGTTTAAAAAAATATATTTAACAGATGACAAAAGTAAAAAGGCTACAGAAGTTTATCCTAACAATGTAGCATTTAATATTGTGAACAATAAAAACATTGCTTCCAGTCTATCAAATAGTAGTAATAAGGGGGTAATAAAAAACACAGCAATTAATAAAAATTCAGCAAACATTAACAATACCTCTAGCAAAAGCATAAATACACCGGGTATTGTTATGAGGGTGCAACTTGGAGCATATAAAAAACGCTTACCAAAAGCTGTATTTAAAGATGTGAACGATTTAATAGAGATGAAAACAGATGATGGCTTATACAAGTACTTGACGGGTTCCTTCACTACAATAGAATCGGCTGCAGCACTAAAGGTGGAGATGATTTTAAATGGGTATCCTGGAGCATTTATTGCCGCTTATAAAGATGGGGAAAGAATTAGTTTAAAAGATGCCGGAGCGACAATTGCTGAAAATGAAAACATATTAGAAACACCAGAGAATACTATTGTAAGTGGGGTAAATAAAAATCTTGTAAAATTTAAAGTTCAGATAGGAGTATTCAAAAGTCAACCTCCCCAAAGCATGCTAGCAATATTTTCAAAATTAAAGGATATTAATGAGGAAAAAACTACTAGCGGTTTAATGCGTTATGTTGTTGGTTCGTTCAATAGTTATTTAGAAGCAGAAGCATTAAAAAACGAACTAATAAAAAAATACGGACTCTCCGGTTCATTTGTTGTTTCTACATTTAAAAATTCATACATCTCTATCCCTGAAGCGATGGAGATCCTTAAATAAGCGTTATTTTTTTAGGAAAGTAGCTCTTCAATTAAAATTTCATCATTCAACATTGCCCAATAAACAGTTTAAGGGGAAATTAATAGACGCACTATTAAAAGGAGAGATTATTAGGTTTTTTGTTTTTTCTTTTTTGCAGCAGGAAAAAGAATATTATTAAGGATTAGTCGATAGCCTGGTGAATTGGGGTGCAAACTTAAATCAGTTGGCGGGTCTTCAACGCGATGTTCGTAATCTTCGGGGTCGTGGCCACTATAAAAGGTGAAAGTTCCTTTACCATAAGCCCCATGTATGTATCTAGCCTCATTAGCGGCTTTGTTTTCGCCCAAAATTAATACATTTGGTTTAACAAATGATTTATCAAAGCCTGCTGTTTGCCCCCAAAATCCTTTAATAATTTGTTCGTGATTCTGACATAGCATAGTAGGTACAACATCCCATTTTGCTGAAAACTCGAACAATGTAAACAAATCATTTTCTCTTTTTACGCCATGTTTTTCTTTGCGAGTGCCGTAAGTATCTATGTTTGATTTTGCGTATTCGTTAGGATTGGTATTAAGAACAAAATTGGTGAATGCGAATGTTTTAGAAAAATCCAGTTTCGAATTATAATTTGCTGTAGTGCCGTCACCGTCAAACATATTTTCACAAATATCCACTTCATCAGCAGCTAAAGCAATATCATAAGAGTCGGGAGCAGAACACATGGCAAATAAGAATCCACCACCAGAAGTAAAATCACGTATTTTTTTTGCAACGGCTAACTTCATTTGAGATACCTTTTGGAAACCCATTGATTTTGCGCTTGCTTCCAATACCCTTTCTTGTTCTTGATACCAAGCTGCATTGCGGTACATGGCCCAAAAGCGACCATATTGTCCAGTAAAATCTTCGTGATGCAGGTGCAACCAATCATACAGAGGGAGTTTTTCTTTTAATATTTCTTCGTCATAAATAACATCATAAGAAATTTCAGCATATTTTAATACTAGTGTAACAGCATCATCCCAAGGTTGTTTTGTTTTAGGAGAATACACGGCTACTTTAGGAGCTTTTTCTAGTTTTACATTTTCCATATTAATTTCAGGGTTCGAAATTTCATTAAGGATAGCAGTAGATTGCGCATCGGCAATTAATTCGAATGTGATACCTCGTATTTTACATTCCCCTTCTATTATTTTCGCATCTTTGATCATAAAACTACCGCCCCTATAATTTAACAACCAATTCACCTCCACATCTTGCTTAAGCACCCAATAAGCTAAACCATAAGCCTTTAAATGATCTTTCTGGCTTTGATCCATAGGAATAAGTATGTATGCCGCTTGTAAAAGAAGGGTGTTGAACAGGATTACAAATAAAATTAAAATTTGTTTCATAAAAATGAAATAAATTAATTGAGTTTTAAATTTTTGAATGTAATTAATACCTTAGAATTCATCCAATGTAAATTAAAAAGCATGATCTTCTTCAATATCATTCATTTTTGACTTACGGATTACCGAGTTAGTTGGATGTCCAAAATCTTGCGAAGGAGAAAGGCCTGCAGCAGCAGATTCATAATCCATTTTTTCGCCAAAAGTTTCCAAATCAGCAAACTTGGTAAACTGTCCAATAAAGCGAGTTTTTGCGTAATCAACAGGTCCATTACGGTGTTTTGCAATAATTAATTCAGCAATACCAGTAGTTGAATTTCCTTCTGTATCTTCAGTTATATTATAATATTCGGGGCGATGAATAAACATTACCATGTCAGCATCTTGTTCAATAGCACCGGATTCACGTAAATCTGAAAGCTGAGGGCGTTTATCACCACCACGAGTTTCAACAGCTCTGCTAAGCTGGGAAAGAGCAATAACAGGGATTTCTAATTCTTTTGCTAATCCTTTTAATGAACGCGAGATGGTAGCAATTTCTTGTTCCCTGTTTCCTTTGCTTTCTCCACCAATTGTCATTAGCTGAAGGTAATCAACAATTATTAATTGAATCTTATGTTGTTCTTTTAATCTTCTGGCTTTTGCTCTTAATTCAAACACAGTCAATCCTGCTGTATCATCAATAAATAAAGGTGCTGAAGAAAGTTTTGCAATTTTATCATTCAACTGTTGAAATTCATAATCTTCGAGTTGTCCTTTTTTTAATTTTTCTGCCGAAAGCTCCGACTCACTTGCAATTAACCTTGTTACAAGCTGTAAAGAAGACATCTCTAAAGAAAAAATAGCCACTGGTTTATTATGGTCAACAGCTGCATTGCGAGCCATTGTGAGCACCAATGCCGTCTTTCCCATAGCCGGGCGAGCGGCTATAATAACCAAATCGGAATTTTGCCAACCATTCGTTAGCCTATCCAGAGAAGTTAAGCCAGAGGGCACACCTGAAAAATTCCCTTTATTTTTCCTTGTAATCTCAATTTGTTCGATAGCCTTATTAATAAGCGTACTCATTTTATCGTAATTCTTTTTGATATTGCCTTCTACTATGGAGAACAAGTTAGATTCAGCATTATCTAATAAATCAAAAACATCAGCACCATCTTCATAAGCATCGTTAATAGTATTTGTGGAAACACGAATTAACTCGCGCTGAATAAATTTTTGTGCTATTATACGAGCATGGAACTCAACATTAGCTGCAGAAGCAACCCTATTAGTTAATTTAGTAATATAATATGCGCCACCAATAATATCGAGCTCTCCCGATTTTTTCAACTCTTGCGTAACAGTTAAAATATCAACGGGTTGAGAACGTTTAAACAATTCGCAGATAGCATTATAAATACGAGCATGCGCCTCTTTATAAAAACTTTGGGGTTTAAGTATATCTATTACATTATTTAAGGGCTCCCTTTCTAGCATCAAAGCTCCTAATACAGCTTCTTCTAATTCTAAAGCTTGAGGAGGCATTTTTCCTTCTACAAGTTGTTGATTATTTATAGGTTTTGTAACTCTTCTGCGCGAGTTGGCATCCGTTTTTGTTGTGAATTCATTCATGTGGCAAAATTACAAAAATTAATGGTAAAAATTATTCGACTTATAAACATTCGTTAAACAAGATTTTAACATGGTCAATAGCCTAATAATTAATATCTTAACAACTAAAAATGCAGGTTTAATATAAAAAACAGTTATAATAAATATTAAAATTCTTTATTTAGAAATCTGATTGCAATACTAATGATGAGCAAAATTATAAACTTAAAATTATACACAAAACTATTTTATTACTTGTAGAAATATTAATCCTTACAAAAGAACTAAAGTTAAATTATTATTATATTATTACAAGAAGATAAAAAATTTATACATCCTACTGAAAAAAATTAAAATTATAGAGTACATTTGTAGAAATTTATTTTGAAGTGAATACCATATAAGACTCTAAACATTCTACTAATAGCGTTTCTGCTAATTAAAGAAACAGTCCCAAACCGCTTCCTATTAAAAATTCATAAAAAATATAACCTAAAAAATTAAAAAAAATGAAAAAAATTTTACTTTCTGTAATTACATTAACTGCATCTTTAGCTGCTAATGGGCAGTGCAATGAGCTTTTTATTTCTGAATATATTGAAGGAACCGGAAATGATAAAGCAATAGAAATTTATAATCCAACCAATAGCCCTGTTGTTTTAACTGGCTATACATTGGCACGATACTCAAATGGCTCCCCCACTATTGTTGGAAGCACTTTGCAACTTAGTGGAACTATAGCAGCACATGATGTATTTGTAGTTGTTAATGGCCAAACTACTGTAGAAAATGGAGGAACTTCCCCGGCAGTAAGTCTTGCTTTACAAGCATTAGCAGATCAATTAGATGGCCCGTATGGGGCTAATGGCGCTCCAACCTATATGAATGGAGATGATGCAATTACCCTTGAAAAAAACGGAGTGAAAGTTGATATTTTCGGTAAAATTGGAGAAGATCCAGGAACAGCTTGGTCTACAGTGTTTCCATTTAATGGAGCAGGAACATGGATCACAAAAGATTATACCTTACAAAGAAAAGCAACAGTTAATGGAGGAGTTACAGTTAACCCAACTGCTTTTGAAGCATTGGTTGAGTATGATTCTTTAGCCAAAGATACCTGGACAGGTTTAGGTACTCACACTTGCAGCTGCCCGGTAGGGATCAACGAAATTGACAACAGTGTTTCTGTGATCGTTTATCCAAACCCTTCTAACAATAATTTCTTCAACGTTTCTTCTTCTGAAACAATTAAAGTGATTGAATTATATAATGTTGTAGGACAACAGGTGATTCAAAAAGAAGGAAACAATACTAATAAGCAAACAACTATTGAAACAGGAAATCTTGCAAAAGGTATTTACACTGTGAAGGTTTTATTTGCTAATAACAAAACTTCGATCGTAAAGATATCTATCCAATAATAAGGTTATTAATACGAATCTATAAGAATTTACGAAACTGTGTTTGTTACTTTTTAACACTTAATTTCGTAAATTAGTATAGATTCGTTTATTTGTAACCAAGTAAATTCGTAATTATTTGTTTATGAGTATTCCAATTATAAGATAAGAATGATTAACAGGGCAGATATATTACAATTTCTTCGATTAAATAAGGACTTATTTAATGAAAAGTATAATGTTGTTAAAATTGGAATATTTGGTTCCTATTCAAGGGAAGAACAAACGGATAATAGCGATATTGATATCATTGTTGAGTTTGATGAAAATACACAAGACCTATTTGATAAAAAATATGATTTGCGAGAGTTTTTAAAGGTAAAACTTAACAAAAATATTGATTTATGCAGAGAGGGTGCTATAAAACCTCTATTTAAACAGATGATCTTAAAAGATGCGATTTATGTATAGTAATGATGAGTTACTCTGCTTTAGTATGCTTGAGTCTGTCAATAAAATTATTGAGATAACAATTGACATGACCAGCCTTGATGATTTAAAAAGGGATTATGTCCCGTTTTGATGCTGTGATGATTAATTTCATTGTTATTGGTGAAATGGCGGGTAAATTATCGGATGAATTTAAAAATAAGGACAAGGAAATTGAATGGCATAAAATATATACATTTCGAAATATGATAGCCCATGACTATTTTGGCATAGATGAAATTGTAGTATGGCAAATTATTCAAACCAAAATACCAGTATTAAAGAATAAATTAGAAACTATTTTAAATCCTCATGGTTAGAAATTGAAACATGAAAAACATCCTACTAATTTTATTTTTTGTTACCTGCTCCCATTTATCTTTTTCGCAAAAAGGAGAAATAAAAGGAACCATAAAAGATGCTGCTTCAGGCGAAACGATTGTAGGCGCTACTATTTTAATTGCTGAAGGAAAAGGTACCCAAACCGATTTGGATGGTAACTTTAGTATAAAAGCTGATTCCGGACAATACACACTCTCCATTTCATATGTTGGATATGAGCCTCAAAAATTAAAAATAAAAGTTGGAAACAAACCTTCTGTTTTAAATTTTTCGCTCCAATCAAAAACATTAAACGAAGTAGAAGTTATTGCCGATGTAGCTAAAATACGTGAAACTCCTGTTGCTTTCTCTAATATTGGATCTAAACAAATACAAGAAGAATTAGCCTCCCGTGACCTTCCTATGTTATTAAATTCCACCCCGGGAGCCTACGCAACTGAACAAGGAGGAGGAAGTGGGGATGCCCGTGTTTCAATCAGGGGTTTTGATCAACGGAATGTTGCTGTGCTTGTTGATGGGGTTCCGGTAAACGACATGGAAAACGGACAAGTATACTGGAGTAATTGGGACGGATTGGGAGATGTTACCAGAAATGTTCAGGTTCAGAGAGGATTAGGAGCATCAAAACTGGCGCTTGCCTCTATTGGCGGGACAATGAACATTATCACCAAAGGAATTGATTCTAAAAAAGAGATCAGTTTTAAACAAGAGGTGATGAGTGATCTGATTTACAAAACTTCAATAGGCTTTAACACAGGGCAGTTAAAAGGAGGATGGGGAATTACCGGGGCATTTTCTCGTAAAAAAGGAGATGGTTTTGTGGACCAAACCTGGACTGATGCGTATTCTTATTTCCTGAAAGTACAAAAAAGGATGGGAAACCACTTAGTAAGTCTGAGTGGTAACGGGGCTCCTCAAAGTCACGGACAGCGCAGTGATAAATTACCGGTAGCTATTTACGATAAGGCATTAGCAACAAAACTTGGAATTAATGTTGACAGCGTTTATAAAAACAGCCAATATACAACTTCCGAAAACGGAACCAGAGGAATACGCTATAATCCTCACTGGGGTTTATTGAACGGAGATCCGCTTAATGAAAGGATAAATTATTTTCACAAACCACAATTCAACCTTTCCGATTTCTGGACCATCAATAAAAAAATGTATTTATCTACTGTTGCTTATGCATCCTTTGGAAACGGTGGTGGAACGCGCTTGTTAAACACGCCCGGATTCAGTGACCGCAATTCAAATACCGGACAGGTAAATTTCGATAAATTTTACACGTCTAACACCACATCCACTGATGTATTGTACAGTCCTACACTTCACAAATCATCCAATATCATTCAAAGCTCCATAAATAACCACCAATGGTATGGTGTGCTTTCTTCTCTGAACTACCAGATCGACACTAATTTTGCTGCTATTTTTGGTGTTGACGGTCGTTACTATAAAGGGATTCACTACAAAGAAGTATATGATCTTTTAGGAGGTGATTATTTTGAAAACCATACTGATCTAAACCAGCCGGGAGGAAAATTTATTGGCGACCCTAATTTTCAGAACCAAATGAAACGTAAAGGTGATAAGATCCTTACCAATTACGAAGGTTATGTTACCTGGGCAGGTGGATTTGCACAATTAGAATATAAAAAGAAAAACTGGAGCGCATTTGTTACAGCAAGTGTTTCAGAAACGGGTTACCAACGTAAAGATTTTTATCAAAAGAAAGATCTGATACTGCCGGATACAACTATACTACAAGCAGTTGGTTTTGGTGATACGTTAACACACAATGGAACTAAATATACCAATCAATCAGCAGAAGCTGAATTTTCAACAACTAAGCGCAAATGGTTTTTAGGTTATACCTTTAAAGGAGGAACCAACTATAATATTAACGAACATCAAAATGTATTTGTAAATATAGGTTACTTAAAAATGGCACCTCGTTTTGCATTGGTATTTACTTCTACTAATCTTGAAAACACAAAAGCAAGAATGCAGGAAGTGGTTGCTTTTGAAGGTGGATATGGTTTAAAATATCCAAAATTTGCAACCAATGTGAATTTGTATTACACCAACTGGAAAAACAAGCCACTTTCAGAATTTCCAACTATCCGGATTGCAGGTGATGATTTTTATTATACCCTGAATGGGTTGAACGCAATACATAAAGGTATTGAGTTTGATTTTATTTACAAGCTGCTTAAAAATCTGGATCTGGAAGGTTTAGCATCTTTTGGAGACTGGACCTCCAAAACAGAAGATCAGGTATTCCTTTTTGATATCAATACTGACAGACCTACCGATACTATTAATTTTAGTGCTAAAGGGATACATGTTGGGGATGCTTCCCAGATTCAATTAGGTGGAAGCTTACGTTACGAGATCATTAAAAATTTATATATAAAAGCACGTTACACTTACTTTACAAAAAACTATTCCAATTTCAATTTGCTTGATCTAGGTGTTACATACAATAACAATGGAACTATAAAAACGGATAACCGTGATCGTGAGTCATGGAAAATGCCTGATTATGGGCTGCTAGATATATACGCAGGATATGATTTCAAATATGCAAAATTGAAATTTACAATTACAGGAGGTTTAATAAATTCTTTAAATACCTTTTATATAACGGATGCACAAAATGGGTCGAGCTTTAATGCAAATACAGCACTTGTTTTCATGGGCATGGGCCGACGATTTAATTTAGGACTGAGGGTAACATTTTAATCCTGAAATAATAATGAATTATAAATCCATACATTACTTTACTAAAGCTGATTTTTAATTTTGAAAACATACAATACTCTTTCAGAAGTTCAGTCCGACTTATATAGCAATAACATTAATTGTGTTGCATTAACTCAATCATATATAAACAGAATAAAATTAAACAGTCATCTAAATGCTTTTTTAGAAGTTTTTGAAAAATCAGCAATTGAAAAAGCTATTTTGGTGGATGCTAAAATAAAAAATGCAAGAGCCGGAAAACTTGCAGGGATGGTTATTGCTATTAAAGATAATATTTGTTATAAAGGACACAGGGTTTCTGCATCATCAAAAATTTTAGAAGGATTTGAATCACTTTATAGCGCTACGGTAGTTGAACGTATTTTAGCTGAAGATGGAATAATTATAGGACGAACAAATTGTGATGAATTTGCTATGGGCAGCTCGAATGAAAATTCAGCTTTCGGAAAAGTATTAAACCCACACAATATTAAATGTGTTCCAGGCGGATCGTCGGGAGGCTCGGCGGCAGCTGTAGCTGCAGACCTTTGTCTTGCTGCACTTGGCACAGATACGGGAGGTTCTATTCGTCAACCAGCATCGTTTTGTGGCGTGGTAGGTTTAAAACCAACCTATGGAAGAGTTTCGAGACATGGCGCTATTGCTTACGCATCTTCATTCGATCAAATTGGCCCAATAACTAAAAACATTGATGACGCCGCGCTATTAATGGAAGTTATTTCAGGAAAAGATGAAAATGATAGCACTGTTTCTTCTTCATCAGTACCAAACTATTCAAAAGAATTAACTGCAAACACGCTTCTTCCATCAGGAACAGCTGCTAAAAAGTATAGGGTAGCTGTTCTAAACAATTGTATTGAAAGCTCGGGTTTAGATTCAGAAATAAAATTACGTATTAACGAAATAATAAAAAAACTTAAAGCGGAAGGCAATATTGTTGAAGTAGTAGATTTCCCATATCTCGATTATCTGGTACCCTCCTATTATGTATTAACAACGGCAGAAGCATCCTCTAATTTAGCTCGATATGCAGGTATTACATACGGTTACCGCAGTTCAAACGGCAGCAATAATTTAAATATTACAAATGCTAGTGAAGTGCCAGCAGCTGCAAGCCTTGATATGGTTTATAAAAAATCTCGATCGGAGGGTTTTGGAACGGAGGTTAAGCGAAGAATTATGCTTGGAACATTTGTATTAAGTTCTGGTTATTATGATGCTTATTATTCGAAAGGGCAAAAAGTTCGCAGAATAATTAAAAACAAAACGGATGAAATTTTAAAAAATTACGATTTTATTTTATTGCCTACAACTCCGGGAACAGCTTTTGAATTCGGTCAGAAAAGTGCGGACCCTATTGCTATGTACCTAGAAGATATTTTCACTGTTCAAGCTAATATTACTGGACTTCCAGCAATTTCTTTACCATTGGGAAAACATTCTAATGGCTTACCTTTTGGTATTCAACTGATGGCAAAAAGTTTTGCCGAAAGCGAATTGCTTTACTTTTCAAAACTGTTGATGGCTAATTATTAAATATTAATTGAAGTAAATTAATATTTTTTTAAGGTACCGTTGAAATCCGAATTCTTAATTTTTGATACTAAAAAAATGCTTTGTAATATTGCTTTATCGTTACGATATTTGCAAGAACGAAATTATATAAAAAATAATTTTGCTTAGCATACAATGAAAAAATACAAGATCGTTTATGTACTCATTAGTTACATTATTTTTCTTTGGATAGGCTCTGGAGTAAAGTACTCCTTTTCACAAGTAAAAAACACAATCAACATATCGCAAGACGACCCCATTTTAGCTGCATTAGATAGCTTAAACATGCTGAATTTATTTGAAAAAGGCTATGCTAAGATTAAATACCCCATCAATTCCAAATATCATTTTTCAATAGATTCGTTACCAAAATACGATGATATGGTATATGAAGCGCGATTAGCTAGATTAGATGCACTTTCACCATTTGACCTACAATACAATATTTATGTTCAAAATTATATTGATATGTATACATTAAGAAGGCGGGAGTTAGTATCCAGGGTAATGGCACTTTCACAATTGTATTTCCCCATGTTTGAACAAATATTAGATAAATATAATTTGCCATTAGAATTAAAATATTTGGCAATTTGCGAATCCGCATTAAATCCTTTAGCAAAAAGTAAATCTTCTGCTATGGGCTTATGGCAATTTATGTATCCCACAGGAAAAATGTTTGGGTTAAATGTAAGTTCTTATATTGACGAACGATGTGACCCATATAAATCAACAATTGCGGCTTGCGAATATTTTAAATACTTATTTCAACTTTTTGGCGACTGGCAATTGGTGCTTGCAGCATATAATGGTGGACCAGGAACAGTAAGCAAAGCAATACGAAGAAGTGGTGGAAAAAAAACATTCTGGGAGATCCGCCCATTTTTACCTAAGGAAACACAAGGGTATGTTCCGGCATTTATTGCAGTGAACTATGTTATGAATTATACTTCTGAGCATAATTTTCGCTCAGCCATCCCTAAAAAAATATTTTTAGAAATAGATACAATTAGAATAATTAAACAACTTTCGTTTGATCGAATTATTTTTTTATTAAATATTTCGGAAGACGAACTTAGATATTTAAATCCTATTTATCGTAAGGGTGTAATACCTGTATCCCCTGAAGAGCCAAGCTTTCTAACTCTCCCTTCTAATAAGATTGCCCTATTTATGAATAACGAAAATTTAATTTACAATTATCCAAAGCAAGAAATTTCAAGTTCGAATAACTTAAATGTTAGAAAAGAAACAAAAATACATATTGTTAAGAAGGGCGAAGGTTTAATATCCATTGCAAAAAAATATGGATGTACTGTTTCAGATATCAAAACCTGGAATGTAATTACTACTAATACAATAAATCCAGGAAGAAAATTAAATATATATTTTGACCAAAAAAATAGTGAAAACACAGAAATTACTGAAGATTCAAATAAAAAAACTGTTTCATCCAAGACAATAATCTCAAATATTATTGCTAATAAAGGCAAGCAAACAAACAATTTTAAATATTACACTATAAAAAAGGGGGATTCATTGTACAAAATTGCTCAAAAACACAATACTACAATTGATGAAATTAAACAATTGAATAAATTGGGTGTGAATTATAATTTATTACCAGGTAAGCAAATAATTGTTGCTGCATTTTAAATTTTCAATCTTTATTAAAAGGATTTATCTCTAATTAGTAACAGTGATTGCGGAAGTAGCTATGGTATTAGAAATATTTCCTGCTCTGTCTTTTAAATATACAGAAAATGAAACGGATTGAGAACTTGCCCCGTTTGTGATAGCGGTGTTTTTTAATTCAATAGTTAATGTTCCTTCTATTGCCGTGGCTTGTCCGGAAGGTGCTAACTGAGATACCCGATATTGATACGTTACATTATTTCTGGAGTCTGTTAAAAAAAGGTTTTTAACATCGGGCGTGTTTTCTCCAATATCGCCATCGCCATCCTTATAGGATATGGTAATGGTTATTTTATCCTTATATTCTATAGCAGTTGAAGGTGTAATACTTGCAAATTCAATTGCCGGTGTTGTAGAAATTTCAATTTTTTTATCTTTTTTACATGCGGAAATCGCAGCCCAAAAAATAAATAGAATAAATAGTTTTTTCATTTTTAATACACTTTAAAAGACCAATACGTTTTATACTCAATTTGTAAATTATCAGTAGGGAATTGTGTGTTATTAATATGGTCGCCATCATTCACAAAATACCGCATATACACAATTTGATTAAATGGCAAATTAGAAGTATTTACGGTAATTATAAAATAGTTGCCCTCATTTGGAGGGGGTATATATAAATGCTGAGCAGTATAAGTAGTTGCACTACTGAAATTATCAGGATCAAACGATAATTTCATTTGATTCACCTGAAGTTGAGGATAGTCGGTGCTGTCATCGGATACGTTAAATAAAAAAATTACATTGGTATTATTGGGAAGAAGAAATGGGTTGTAAATGATACTATCAATTCTGTTGTTTTGCGCTGTGTATTGAATCTGGTAGCTTGCAGCATCAACAACTGCATAACCTGGCTCAATTGTTGGTTCAAAGTTCGGATAGGTGGGTACATTGCCAAACATATCCTTAGCCCCTGAACTTATCCAGTTTTTTATTGCCTGTACATCTCCACCAGGGAGCGGCACTCCAATATTATCCTGGGGCATTCTATCATTCTGATTTACAAAACAGCAATTGGTAATGCGTTCGTAAAGCACAGATTCGAGAGGTTTATAGGGAACAACTCTAAAAGTAAACGATTCAGCGGAATCATTTTTTTTCACCGGATGATAAACTAAGGTTGAATAAGTAGATTGAGGTGTTCTGAAATCAGGTTCGAAGTTCCCATCATGACATCCGGGAACAGCGCATTTCGGTTGTAAAATAGTGGCATGAATGCCAAGCAATGAATTTGGGTCGGGGTTTGGAACAACAGGCACAGTGCCATAATCAATAGCAGCAAAGGGGTTAGCAGGGGCAGGATCCGCCTTTTTTTTACATCCGTTTTGAACCATTACCACTAGTATAATTGTGGTAATTGCTAAAACAAGTTTAGTTGAAAATTTTTTCATCATTATACAAAAGCTTGCGTTAAAACAGACCCCATATTACTGCGATAGTTCATAGGAATATCGCTATAAAAGCCGAGTATGTCAGCAATTGTTGGCACAATATCAATACTTTCACCTTGTGCAGTTGAAAACAACTGATTTTGTTTTACAACCCCTGTAGGACCAAGCATTAAGCAAAATATTTCCCTTGACAAGGATCTTCCATTCACAATTTCTCCGGTATGATCAAGAGCGTAACGTCCCTGGGCATCTATCAATGTATTGGTAGTTTCATTTCTTCCATGTTCAGGCGCAGCAATAAGAATAGTGTTATTTGCCATGCCCGGAGTACTTTGAATCGTTTGCCATAAATGAGCCAATGCATAATCTGCTTTTCGAAGATTGTTGCAATAGCCAGTAAAATCAGAATGGCAAACATCCACATCCTGCATATTTACTACCAGTAATTCAGGTTTAAAATTGGAAATAATATGTTCAGCGAAAAACACATTGCGCATATCGCTGTTCATAATGCTAGCACCTACTCCCCAAGGGTCGTTAAATCCACCACTATTTGCGGCGGCATAACTGGCATTAATAAAAGTTTCCAATGTAAGGGCATCAGCTGAGGTGTTCTCAATGCCCGCATCGCCCGGTTTATACTGACTTCCGAAATTTTTATTTAATAGGTCTCTTAGTTTTGAAGAGCTGATTTTTTCAGTTGGATTAAAATTTTTAGGAGTTCCTAAAACATTGTATGCCTCCTGACTTATTAAAGACAATGGCTGCACATAGTTAGCGCCATACAGAGCACCATAATTTGAATCGGTACTAAAGTTTAATGCAGGATAAGGGCCTAAAGCATTTGATACCCACCAAGCGTTAAGGGCAGACATGGTTGGTGAATTATGCTTTCTGTAATATTCAAAAATTGTTGGGTTAACGGGCGGAGCTTTTATGTTTAGGTCTGTAGTGGTGTAAACACCTGTCATGGCCGTTGTATGACCATTAAAATGCCCTGTTGGTCCTTGTGCATATCTGAATTCCTTAAATAAGGTGCCTTGCGATTGCAGTGTTGCACCGCCAAGGGGAGCTAAAAAATCCATGGATCCAACAATATCTCCTGAAATTGCTTCGGAGCCCAACAGCATATTGGGCATCAGGTTTCCATCAACTTTGTGAACCGATTCAAAATTCCTTACGCCCCCAGCAAAAAGACAAAACACTACATGGTCGGCTCTTCTGACACCCGAAGCTGCAAATAATCTTCCCGATGGTAAAATATACGGGACAGCAAATGCTCCTGCTGAAGCCATTACCGTCTTTTTAAGGAAATTTCTCCTGTCCATTTTTTAACAATTTTTGAGTTGGAGATTTTTTGATTTTTAGAATTTTAAAAATAAACAAGGACTGATCAATCAAAAATTCAAAAAATAAAAAAATCTAAAATTATTTAATAGTACCTGTATTCATTTGAAGTCATAAATGCATAGTAAACCAACTCTGGTGTTGTGTTTACATCATTTTGAATAAGACTTTTTATTTGCCATAACTCAAATTCATTCGGTTCTCGGTTATAGAATTTTTTATAGGTGTTTATCACAAATACATTCACATCGGCATTCATTACAATAATGGTAGGGATTACCACGCCCTGTGCATTCAGGAAATTTCTTATGATCATATCTTCAATAAGTTTTTTATCTCCAAATGCGTTGTAGGCAGTTCCTAAATCTGTAAGTTTTGATTGATCAATTGTATTTCCATAAAGATCAGAATAAGCAATTGATATGAATTCAATAGTTGATTTGACGTTGGGTTTTGCAACACCATCCTGAGCAACGCCAACATTATTTACACCATAAATATAACTTTTATTCGCCTCTTTTTTACAGCTTGTTATTGCAATTGATGTAAGAAAAAGCCAAAAAAATGCTTTGTTTTTTATTTTGATACTAAAATTGTTTTTTTTCATTTTCAAATTAACAAATTTTCAAATTGTTTTTTTTATTTAATTCCAACATATTCGTTAAGTGAAAGTATGGTTTTTTGTAGTTTTTTATAATCAAGATCTGTTTTATATGCTGTAGCATATTTTGTCATTTCAATTGAAGTAGGTTCTCTGAATAAATATCTGATGTAAAGTTCTCTAGCCTCCGTTTCAAAATAATTATCAGTATTAAAAATGATATCCATGTACTGCTCCTTTGTATTGCCCTGTTTGAAAAAAATAACAGCACTTAAGCCATCTACCATAGTGCTTGATTGGTCCAGTTCATTCTCCGTAGGATATCGATCCATAAAATGTTGAAAGGTAGAAACTACAAAGTTTTCAGTTCCCATATTTATTTGATCATAAAAATAGTTATTAATTAATCGCCTATGCATTCCAATGGGAGTTAATGTTCCATTATTTAAGTCTGCCGGAATACTTTTTAATAGCTGCAACCTTGCTATTTCAGTGCTTACACGAGGCCAAACAGAAACGTAGGTAGAATCAGTCAATATAAATTGAAAAACCGCTATCATGTCTGTTATCGCACTCGTATCCACATTGGTAAGCAGTTTAACGGAAGCGATTTCATACAGACGTTGGTTATAAGCGGGTTTGGCAAAAACTTCATTCAAAAAAGTTGCTTTATCCAATTCAGATAAATTATGCTGATTGATGATGGATAAGCCGGAATTTAACTCATTTGAATCGGGTTTCCTGCCTAAAACACTAATGTATACTTTGTTTACGTAATTTTCTTTGACTATCGAGGAAATTGTATAGTCGGGAGGAGCCTGATTATTAGGCACTACCACCAACTCATCGTCTTTTTTACACCCAACGATTAGAAGGCTTAAAATAACAGTAAAAAAAACAATGTTCTTTATCATAGCAACAGCTAAATTAATACATTTTTTAAATCTACAATAAAAATAATTTAAGGGGGGGGGTACGACAAATATCCCTTTTTGTCTTTATCATAGCAAGACCTTCAGTTCAGACTCTCGACTATATGGACAGGCACTATTTAGACCTATTTACCAAATAACCAAATAAAGCAGCAGTAAAGAACATAATAAGACTGTATATAGCTGGAGGGATGCTCATGGCACTGTTTCCTAATACACTCAGAGCTATATAAATTGCAAGAGTGCCATTATGAATACCAATTTCCATACCAATGGCTATCGCCTGTTTCTTTCCTAAATGAAACAAACGAGGGATAAAATATCCTAGGCCCATACTCAATAAATTAAATACAAGTGCAGCCATACCAACATCTTGAAAATACTGGATGATATGAGATCTTTCCTTGAGAATAGCCAGTATAATAATGAGGGCCAAAAAAATAGCAGAAGTTATTTTTACAGGTTTTTCCAATTTAAAAGCTAGTGTTTGAAATTTGGACCGCAACAACATGCCAATGGCTACAGGAAACAAAACAATCATACACACTTCAATTACTTTTTTAAATTGCATGGGAATTACTTGATCGGACTGCATAAAAAAAGCTATGGCAAAATTCACAATAAAAGGAAGTGTAAAAAGAGCGAGCACACTATTAACAGCAGTTAGTGAAACGTTAAGCGCCACATCTCCTTTTGCTAAATGGCTGTATAAATTTGCCGTAGCGCCACCCGGTGCTGCCGAAAGAAGTATTAAGCCAACAGCTAATTCTGGTGGAAGTTTAAAAGTTATTGCGATAAAAAAACAGATTACAGGTAAAACTAGCATTTGGCAAACTAGCCCTATCAATATAGCCTTTGGGTAAACAACTACCCTCTTAAAATCTTCAATGGTAAGAGAAAGCCCCAAGCCCATCATGATGATTGCAATTGCCAGAGGTAATAATAAAGTTGTAAGAATGGAAGTTTCCATATAAAAAAATTATGTTAATTATTATTAAAAGTAAAAAAAAAATGGAATTAGTAAAATCAAAATCAATAGCGTCCTAAACGTTTAAAAAAATAAGAGAAAGAATTTAAGTATCTCAAATTACCATTGAGATGCATAACAAAAAACTTTCTTCTATGACAAATATAACTTTGCTTTCTCAAATCATCTCCATGCTAGACCGATTAACATTTTCTAAACATGTACATTTAGCAAAATTATATTCCAGAAAAACTGCATTTCTGATATCCTTTTTAACATCAATTTTATATGACTCAGGAAGTATTCTAAAAAGCCTTTCCCCACATATTTGTTCCAAAAAGAATTAAAGCGATTAATACAAGCAGTTTTGTTTTCATGGATAATATTAATGTCTATTTATAATTACAACTTTTTTGAAATTACTTTGGCCGCTATTTCACCAAGCTTACTATGCCCCTATATATATGTTTAACTTCTTTTAGATCTTTAATTTTTATTACATAAACATATACATCAATCTGCGCTATATCCTTTCCATTATTTGCTCCGCCGTCCCAAGGTAAATTATAATCTTTTGTTTTGTATATAAGTTTGCCCCAACGGTCGAAAATCATCATTTCGTATTCTAAAATACCGTTACCGTACCCCTGGAAATAATCATTATTGCCATTACCATCAGGGGAAAACGCATTTGGAATAAAAAAAGACCAGAACGGCTCAATAAAAATTGTTTTATAAGCAGTATTAAAACAGGTGTATTGATTGGAAACTATAAGCGCAATCAAATACTTACCAGTATCCGCGTAGGAATGAGGCAAAGGGGTTTGCATGGATGATGTTGTAAAGTCGCCAAAGTTCCAATTCCATGAATTTTCTCCTAAAGACAGATCGGTAAAAGAAATAATTGGATCATTAATGGAAGCGGTATCGGGCTGGACTGAAAAATCTGCAATAGGGATAGGGTTTACTGTGATGAAATTATTTTTAGAGTATATTGAAACACATCCACTGTCGGAGGTAACAGTTAAGGTTACATCAAAAGTAAGTTGTGATAAAGCTGAATTATTGGCATAACAATGGTTTGGATTAGGAGATTGATCGAAGGTGGAGCCATCGCCGAAATTCCATAAAAAAGAAGCATTGCTGCCAGAAGATATAGTGGCTGTATTCTGAAGATTCACGCATAAAGGATTGCATCCGATAGTATTTGGTGCGGTAAAATTTATTATGGGCCTGGGATTAATTTTAACCATTTTGGAAATGGAATCTCCGCATCCAAAATTGGAAATCACCAAAAGCTTTATTGCATAAGAGCCTGTATCAGAAAATATATGTGATGGATTTTGATTATTGTTAACAGAACTTCCATCACCAAAGGTCCATAACCATGTCTGCATAACATCCGTGCCGGTAATACTAGATAAATTAGTAAATGAGATAATGTCGCCTTTACAGGCATTTTCAGCTAAAAACTGAGCAACCGGCAAAGGATGGACAACAATGTTTTTTATGATGGTATCTTTACAGCCATTATTGCTTGTAACAATTAATGTAACAGGGAAGCTGCCAATGTTCAGGTATGTATGGCTTGGGCTCTGAATAAACAACAAAGGGCTGCCATCCCCGAAGCTCCATGACCATGCTGTAATGGTTCCGCTGGGAATAGTGGACAAGTTGTTAAAATTTATCACCTCATTTATACAAACATCATTGGGACTAAAATCAGCGAATGGTGAAGGGAAAAGCACGACATGAACTGAAGCGGTATCAGTGCATCCTTGTATGTTTTTAACCTCCACTATATATGTTGTTGGAATAATAGGATTTACAGTCATTGTTGTTGAACTGTCTGCACTGTACCACCATAAGTAGGTTCCGCCTCCGGATGCTGTTAAAGTAAGATTACTGCCTGGGCAAATTGTTGTATTACCTGTTATTGATGCTGTAGGGCCAGAAATAACCTGCATTATTATTGTATCGGCGCCATGGCAAGGATAATAAACAGTATAAAAAATGGTATCAAACCCGGGTCCAGAGACAGCAGGGTCAAAAACCCCGGTATTAGGGTCAATACATGCTCCGCAAGAGCTGGTCCATACTCCTCCTAACGTTGCTGATGTTAAAGTAACGGGGGGATTTTGATCACATAAAATTGTTGTTGGGGCGGAAATTGTTGGAGCACACAAGGTACTGCATAGAAAGCTTTCGGGCAAATAATTTGGGGGATATAATCTTACATTGTCTAAAAGTAATTCGGTGCAGTTCACACAAATATGTCCCCAATTTGTAAATTTAATAGTTTGAGTTATTGCTATAGCTTTAAATTGAATAATAAATCTTGTTCCAATTGAGCCAGTAACAGTTGGTTTATTTCTTAAAAAAATATTTCCAAAACCAACATCTACTGCAAATAGACCCTTTTTAAAATAATAAAGAGAATCACCTTCACCTCCCGCCCAAAATTCTAAGACATATGTATTCCCTATTACTAGTCCAGTTATTGATTGCGACAAGCTAACACCCAAAGCACCACCCATATTAGACATACTAACAGGATACCCCAAAGGAAGTCCGGTAACTATGCATCCTGTACCTGTATTATTTAAACAAGATGTATCAGGAAAGGTTGATGAACAAGCTGCAGAAAAACCGTTGCCAAAATAAGCTACATTAATTCCTTCAACAACTAGATTGTTAGCTTGTAACGTATTAATTTGTGAGTATGTTGATGTATCTCCACCAGAGCAAGTCCAGTTTGCTACGTTGCAACTATAAGAAGCAGAATTAGGGCAAAAATAAGGATAAAAAGTTGAAGTATTACACGTGCTATTTTCAAATCCACCATTAATTATCAAATTATTTGTCCCAACATTAATACCAATAGAATCATTTTGGTCAAAACATTGTACGCATAAAATTTGTGCTGGGGATAATTTGAGCAATGTAAAACTCATAAATAAAAGGATGTGTTTTTTCATTTGTAGTTGTTTATTTGTAGCTATTCCTTTTGCAGTAATAAGAGATTTTATATTTGAATAAAATTAAATAACTAAATAGTTGCATATGTTTCCAAATATTGCGAGAAAGCAAAAATATCATTGGCATTTTACATAATGACTTTAATAAGAAATTGGCCGCACACAATTTTTTCTTTTTTATCTAAAATGCTGCATTTACATTTTTGAAAATCTATCAAATCTTTAATCCGGAGCAATTCGAGAAAGATCTCGTTTTTGTTGTTGAAATTGCGAATTATTTACTTAATATATTTGAATAATTTCCGCCTGTTACTAAATTGATACTAAAACAATAGTACCCTTTGAAATCTTTGACACAAAACATGAAACGAACTTTAACAAACAGGAATATATGGCAGTAAAATTAAAAAAATCAACCAATTAATATTTTTTGCAGCTTTCAGATTCAATTAATAAATGACAATCTTTTTAACAATTTTGCTATCTGGACCAGTTAAGATCAACATATAAACTCCTTTGCCAAAATACCCTAAATTCATTTTTTTTGAGTATTTCCCATCAAAATCTTTTAGTATTTCCATATAGATCAAAGCACCAGCGATATTTACTACCTTAAGAGTATAAGTGTTTTTTTCAGGAATATCAAATGAAACAAAAAAGGTTCCATCGCTTGGATTCGGATATACCGTAAAAAAACAATCGTTGTTTAACTTTATTATACCAGAGACAAAAACAGTTATCTCAGCAGATGGACAATCTCCTCCATTAGTATTAACACTATAATCTCCGTTTTGTGTAACGATGTATACTTGGTTTACGGCTCCTGAAATTAGCTGTCCATCACAATACCACTGATAAGTAGATGCAGAGCTGGATGTAAGTGAAGTTCCGGTTTGAGTAATTAAAGGAGTTGGGTTTACGGTAATAGAATAGGAAGAATTAATTCCCGGGCAGCCATTTATTGAAGGCGTTACAGTGATATTTGCTGCTAAAGCATTTGCTGAAGTATTGACAGCATTGAAAGAAGGAACATTGCCGATACCGTATGCTGCTAAGCCAATAGCAGTGTTCGAGTTTGTCCAGATGTATTCCGCGCCCGCAGGATTACTTAAAAAAACAGTGGCTGCAATGTTTCCGCCGCACACATCAATATCGGAAATATAATTGATTGTTGCCGCGGGAGTCAATATTACTGTAGTTCCTGCACTTACTGCCGTTTCAGTACAAGTAGAATTGGAAATTATATAACAATAAAACACAGCGCCGTCAGATAATGAAGGAGGAGTATAGGATGCGTTTTGGGCGCCGGTAATCAGATTGCCGTTCAAAAACCATTGATAAGAAGGACTTACAGAATTGAAAGGTGTTGCAGTCAATGTTATTGAATTGCCTGCACAGCTTGGATTTGTACCTGAAGTAACCGCAACAGAAACGCTTGGGGCAGTAGATGGAATTACCGAGATAGTGACACCGGCACTCGTTGCAGTGTTAGTAATTAAACAGTTAGCATTGGAAGTAATTGTACAAGTTATTACATCACCATTTGCAGGCAATATCGGAGTATATGAAACCGTGGTAGATGCATTAAACCCATTTTTTTTCCACTCATATTGTGTATTCGGGCCTCCATGCATAGTGGAAGCGAAAAGGGTGACTGGAACTCCGTCGCATGTGGGGTTTGTACCGTTAGTAAGTACAATTGTAACACCAGGACTGGCCAATGGATTCACCGTCATGGTAATAATGTTGCTTGTATATGCCACCTGACTGGCGCAATGAGCGTTTGATGTCAAAAGGCAAGAAACTAAATCATTGTTCACCAGCGCTGATGTAGCGAAGGTACTGCTGTTTGACCCTACATTTAAACCGTTTATCTGCCATTGATAAACAGGAGAGCTGCCACCATTTACAGCGGCAACTAAAAAAGTTATAGATGATCCTGCACAAATATTTGAAGTGCCGGACGAAATTGAAATAGTTGCTGAGGGAATCACCTGCGGGATAACTGTCATTGTAACAGCAGGACTTAGAGCCGTTGTAGGGCTTGAACAAGGTGCATTCGATGTTATTTCGCATGATACAGCATCATTATTAACCAAAGTTGATGATAGGAATGTTGAACTTATTTCTCCTGGAATTAAAAAACCATTCAAATACCATTGGTAAGAAGGGCTTGTACCGCCGTTTGTAAGAGAAGGGGTAAAGAGAACTAAAGTGCTGCCGCCAGCACAAATTGAATCAGACCCTGTTGTAACAGCTATTGATAATGAAGGAGCAACATAACCCAAAGTAATAGTTTTTATAATTGTATCACTTCCGTTTGTATTGGTAACGATAAGTCTTACATTATATGTGCCTGCAGTGGGATAAATATGAATTGGAGATTGAGTGGTGTAATCTGCACTGCCGTTATTATCTACATCCCATGCCCAAGATGCAAGAGCTCCAAATGACTGATCTGTAAAAGTAACTGTTACAGGAGAAGAACAATTGGATGGTGTAGCAATGAAATTAGCAACAGGGGGGCTGTCGCATGCCGTCAAACAGGCGGCTGCTGCATACCGGGATCTGATATGATTTCCTGGTAAGGGTCCAAAGCCATTGGATAATGGATATGCTCCACTTAAATGGCAATAGCTCATTATTGTGCCTCCATTTATAGGGCCGGGGCCTGCCGTGCAGGGGCCATCATCTACTGATACGCAATTGTCAATCGGGCCACCAGGCCAACCACACCAGTGTGTATGCTGTGAACCAAAATTATGTCCCAACTCATGTGTAACAATTAATATAGTATTGGAATAAGTTGGGTATAAATTATAGGTGTTAGAAATATTGCTAAAGCCGTAGGCAATGCTTGGATAACATATTACATCTAAATATGCCCTACCACCTGCATTAATAGTTCTTGTAGTGAGCAAATGTGCTAAATTACCATTGAAGGTTGTTCGGGTTGCCTGGAAAGCATTTAGATAATCAGAAGAAGTCGCATTTGATATGTATGGATCCGTTGCAGACCAAACATATATTTCTGATATTTCTGTATTGACGGATTCATTATTGAATATAGCCTGAACAACATTGAACATTCCGGTAACATAGTTAACCACATTAATAACGCCTCCTTTATCAACAAACATTTGATAATCACATTCAAAATATATTTTAATACAATTAGTACTTAATAAATTTTCGGAATTACCGGAACCGGAACCTCCTATTTTTGAAGGCAATTGATCTGTTTCACATTTAAATTCCCGGGCAAATTGAACATCACTGTCTTTGTATAATATATATATGTTATTAAGTGTATTGGATGGATGATTCCATAAACCCAATACCCAATTTTCTTTATCGTATGAAAAAACGGCCATAATGGAATTGTCGAACATGCTCCAACCTGCTAAAGAAGGACTAATGTCCGACACAGTGCCCTGATAATAAAGTCCAGGATTGTATTTTACCTTTTCGTTTTTCCCTGTAACAACAGAAAAAGTATTGGTCAGAATTTTTGCATCATGCAGGTTAAAAGATACATCGCTGTTTGCGGACGTGGGGATAGTTAAAGTCAATAAGGAAGGTTTTATCTTTTTGATGCGTGAAAGTTCATCAAAGTTAATTTCAAGAAACACCGCGTTTTTAATGTCTTTTTTTACATCCATTGCAGTAGAATTTGGAACTATTTTAAAAAGCTTACTGCTTGCGTCTTCTTCTTTCGGAAGAAGATTTGATAGCTGTAAAATTTTATTTTTCTTAGTGGTTTGATAAAATGAAGCCTTTCCCCACATATTTGTTCCAAAAAGAATTAAGGCGATTAATACAAGCAGTTTTGTTTTCATAGATAATATTTATGTCTATTTATAATTACAACTTTTTTGAAATTACTTTGGCCGCTATTTCACCAAGCTTACTATACCCCTATATATATGTGTTTAACCTCTTTTACATCGGTATTATTCCTTTTGCAGTAATAAGGGATTTTTTTATTTGAATAAAAATAAACAACTAAATAGTTGCATATACTTCAAAATATTGCGAGAAAGGAAAAATATCATTGGCATTTTACATAATGCCTTAAATAAAAAGGGGATCTCAAAATTATAAAAAGGTATAGCGAGATATCCAAAAAACTTAAGAAAAAAAACGTTTTTGCTATTTTTAACTTTTAGCTTGAATAATTACAAACTAATTATTCTATGCTATAAGATAATTACAAATGTAATATTTAATGTTAATCAATGGTATAAAACAGATAAAAAAAACGATTATTGTTGTTGCAAAAAAATATTTTTAATCGAACTAAGATTGATTTAAAACAAGGCTCCGCTAGTTATTTTAAATAGTTTAATGACAAAGTAATAGTTAATGATTTTGAGCTAAATGAAAATGAAGCAGCCGGTGCTGCTGTAAAACAAATTCTATCCTGCCCAGCCTTCTCTATCCAAGCTACGGTATTGAATGGCTTCAGCCAGATGGCTTGTTTCGATAGCGATACAATCATCCAAGTCGGCAATTGTACGAGCTACTTTTAAAATTCGATCATAAGCGCGAGCGGATAATCCTAATTTTTCCATTGCTGTCTTCAATAAATTATTCCCAGCCTCATCAATTTTACAGATATCGCGCAATTGTTTTGAAGTCATTTGAGCATTACAATGCACCCCATCATTTAATAAATAACGTTTCTCCTGAACTTCGCGTGCCTTAATAACTCTATCCCTTACAACAGAACTTTTTTCAGATAAACGTTCGGCCGCCAACTCGTTAAATGATACAGGTGTTACCTCCACATGAATGTCTATCCTATCCAGTAAGGGCCCTGAAATTTTATTCAAATATTTTTGCACAGTACCCGGAGGGCATACACAATCCTTCTCAGGATGGTTGTAATACCCACACGGACATGGATTCATAGCGGCTACTAACATAAAACTTGCAGGATATTCGACAGAAAATTTTGCTCTAGAAATAGTTACAACACGATCTTCCAAAGGTTGACGCATAACTTCAAGCACTATTCGTTTAAATTCAGGTAACTCGTCGAGGAACAAAACGCCATTATGTGCCAAGGAAATTTCACCTGGCTGCGGAACACTTCCACCACCAACAAGAGCAATATCAGAAATTGTATGGTGGGGGGAGCGGAAAGGGCGTGTAGCAACCAGTCCTATATTTTTACCCATCTTACCTGCAACACTGTGGATCTTTGTTGTTTCGAGTGCCTCAAATAAATTTAGAGGAGGCAAAATAGTTGGCAAACGTTTTGCAAGCATCGTTTTTCCTGCACCTGGCGGACCTATTAAAATAACATTATGACCTCCAGCAGCGGCTATTTCCAAGGCTCTTTTTATGTTTTCCTGTCCTTTTACATCCGCGAAATCGAACTCATTTTCATTTAATTTTAAAAAAAATTCATCGCGGGTATTAACTATAGTTTGCTCAAGTACAATATTTCCATTAAAAAAATCTATTACCTCTTTAATATTTTCAACACCATACACATCCAAACCACTAACAATAGCAGCCTCTTTAGCATTTTTTTTAGGGAGAATAATACCTTTAAATTTTTCTTCTTTCGCTTTTATGGCAATCGGCAAAACTCCTCTTATAGGCTGTAAGCCGCCATCTAAAGAAAGTTCACCCATGATGATATACTCATGCACCTTTTCTGATATTATTTGCCCTGATGCGGCTAAAATCCCGATGGCTATTGTTAAATCATAAGCCGAGCCCTCCTTTCTAATATCGGCCGGAGCCATATTTATAACAATACTTTTTCCAGGCATTTTAAAACCATTATTTTTCAATGCCGCATCAACGCGCTGCTGACTTTCCTTTACAGCATTATCTGGAAGGCCTACTAAAAGAAAATTTATACCTGGATTTATGTTAGTTTCAACTGTTACAGTTGTAGCATTTATTCCATAAACTGCGGAACCGAAAGTTTTTACGAGCATTTATAATAATTTTAAGAGCTTGTTAAAAATAAAGGTAATAAATAGATAACAGAAATTGTATATTCGTTTTTTTGCTTATTTCATCAGGAAAAGGATGAGGTGAAATAATCGAATATTTAAAAAAATAAATTATTAATTAAACAAATTATTTTCAATAAAATGTATCAAGGAGTGAATCACCTTAATATGTATCTCCTGCACTCTGTCGGCATACTGGCTGTATGGAGCACGTATTTCAATGTCGCATAAATCAGACATATTGCCACCATTTTTGCCTGTTAATCCTATTACTGTCAATCCTTTTTGCTTAGCTACCTGAATGGCATTAATAATATTAATGGAATTACCGCTTGTACTTATAGCCAATAGTACGTCTCCATTATTACCGAATGCTTCAACGTACCGCGAAAAAACTTTTTCATAACCATAGTCGTTGGAAACGCATGAAATATATGAAGCATCAGAAATGGAAACAGCAGGCAAGGCCTTCCTATCTTCACGAAACCTGCCACTTAACTCTTCGGCAAAATGCATTGCATCGCACATAGAACCTCCATTACCGCAGGATATCACTTTGTTTCCACTTTTAAAAGCATGGGTTAATGCTATGCCAGCCTTTTCTATAGAATCAATATTTTTTTTGTCCGCTATAAATTGTTCTAAAAGATTATATGCTTCTTTTAAGTTATTTTCGATAAGAAATTTGCTCATATGACCTTTATAATTAAGCTTAATACTAATATAAAAAAATAGAATTTATTCGGAATTTTAAAAAGCAAAAATATTTTTATTACCAGTTAAAACATTGAACCCTGCATTTCGCTTAGATACAAGGATCAAGATCATTTTTGTAATTTTTAAAATATTATGAAATTTAAAAAATCCTATTTGAAAGATAAAATTAAGTCCTTTTTAGATACTATTTAAAATTATTTAATTAGATTTTAATTAATCTCATTGTTTTTTCGAATAAATGAAAAATTAATACAGGATTGTGATGTCAAATAAATATTTTCTTTCAGATTTTTTTTCACCAAAACATTCTATAGAATTATTACAAGACATTAAATATTTATACCCTCCCCTATCTCATTATTTTAAAATTAGCGGATTAAAAAGATATTATTCAGGGCGAGACAATGATATTATTAATTTACTCAAATGAAAATTAATCATAAAATGGCATAATAATTGAGATTAAAAGCGATATTTACAATAAATTCCAATCCTATGAAAAACAAAGCAGTTCTATTAATTTCTATGTTAATTATAGTTTTTAATGGGGTAAGTAAAAACGATAAAAATAAAATAAAAAAAACAAACACAATGGCTAATACAATAGTAAAAACGAATGAAGAGTGGAAAAAACTGCTAAGTCCAGAGCAGTATAATGTACTTCGTGAAAAAGGCACTGAAATGCCTTTTAGTGGGAAATACTACCTTCATAAAGAAAAAGGCTTATATGGATGCTCTGCCTGCGGTGAGGTTCTATTTAAATCTGACACAAAATTTGATGCAGGCTGTGGATGGCCGAGCTTTTCGGATGTACTGGATTCCAGCAAAGTAAATTATATAAAGGATAAAACGCATGGAATGTTGCGTACTGAAATAACTTGTGCCCGTTGTAATGGGCATTTAGGTCATGTATTTGAGGATGGCCCCGCACCTACCGGATTGCGTTATTGTATTAACTCTGTTTCTATAGAATTTAAAAAGTAAGTTTATTAAATTTAAAAATATTCTTAAATAAGGCATTGTTAAAAAATAACTAAAAGATTTTGTCTTTTTTTTTGCAGCTATTTACTCTATTCCATAATTTAATAATTTCTTTTGATTTATTGTTAACCATGCTTATATTTGCCTAAAATTAGGCATTCCTAACTAAGGATAAATATAAAATAAATTTAAAAACCACAAAATAAAAAAATGACAAAAAAAACAACAGCGAAGCTTATTGCCGCATTAACAATTGCAACATTTGCATTTACAGCGCCACATCAAAAAAAAGAATTAATTTATAATGTTGATACAAAAATAACCAAGGCTGCGTGGCTTGGTAAAAAAGTTACAGGACAACACGAAGGAAATATAAGTGTTTTAAGTGGTAACATTAAAAATGATCGTGACATAATTTTAGGAGGAACAATTGATTTTGATATAAATTCAATAACATGTACCGATATTAAAGAGAAGGATTCCAATGATCAATTAATAGGGTTTTTAAAATCAGAGAATTTTTTTAATGTTGCAAAAAGTTCAACAGCAAAATTTGAAATCACTAAAGTAACAAAACAAGCTTCCTTAGTTCCAGAAAATGATTACGATGTAACTGGAAAACTAACTATTAAGGGAATTACAAATGAAATAAATTTCCCAGCAAAGATAAAAATGGATGATAAAACAATTGTAGTAATTGCTAAAATAATTGTTAATCGCACAAAATTTGATATTAAATATGGGTCAGCAAGTTTTTTCGATAAGATAGGTGATAAGGCAATTAGTGACGAATTTGAGATCAACCTAGACTTGGTAGCAAGAATAAAATAGTGTTGAGGTTAAAAAAAATCAGCCTATAAAAGAATGAGATATAAATTCCATTCTTTTATAGGCTGTTTTTTTAAAATATTTTTTTGTTCCTATTATTATATTTTATTAGTTATTCAACATTACCGGCATTACCAGCATCAGAACATCTTCGGAAGGATTTTCTTTATCAGTAGGCAATAATATACCGGCACGATTAGGGGCGCTCATTTCAAGATTTACATTTTCGCAACCTAAGTTACTTAACATTTCCGCTAAAAATTTAGAGTTAAATCCAATTTCCATATCTTCACCAGCATATTGGCATGTTAATCGCTCACTGGCTTCATTAGCAAAGTCTAAATCTTCAGCTGAAATACTTAGTTCACTTCCTGCTATTTTTAAACGAATTTGATGTGTTGTTTTATTTGAAAAAATAGATACCCGGCGAATAGAATTTAAAAATGAAACGCGATCAATAGTTAATTTATTAGGGTTTTCTTTAGGTATAACAGCTTCGTAATTAGGGTATTTCCCGTCAATTAAACGACATATTAAATTTGTATTTTCAAAAGCGAAAAATGCATTTGTTTTATTGTATTCAATTTTCACAATGCCACTAACACTAGCTAAAGTATTCTTTAATAATGTTAATGGTTTTTTAGGAATAATAAATGCTGATGATGTAAGAGCCTTTGCATCTGTTCTGCGGTAACGAACTAATTTATGAGCATCGGTTGAAACAAAGGTTATATCATCGGCAGATAACTGACAAAAAACACCAGACATAACAGGTCTTAACTCATCATTTCCGGTAGCAAACAATGTTTTGTTAATAGCAAATGCCAATACACTTGCATCAATTTCAAGTGAGGATGCCGATTCAATATTTGGCAATTTCGGAAATTCGTCGCCATTAAATCCTGTGAGTTTATATTTACCATAATCCGAAATAATTTCAATTCCGAACTTTGTGCTGTCTATATTAAATGTTAAAGGCTGTTCTACAAAAGTTTTTAGTGTTTCGAGCAATAGTTTTGCCGGAACAGCAATAGTACCAACATCTTTGGACTCTATATTGATAATAGTAGACATTGTAGTTTCTAAATCTGAAGCAGAAATCTTCAATTTATTTGTATCAATTTCAAACAAAAAATTATCTAAAATAGGTAATGAATTATTTGAATTTAGCACACCACCAATGGCTTGTAATTGTTTTAATAAAGAATTACTGGAAACAATAAATTTCATATTTTCAATATTTTATTTTTAATTTAAATAAATCGCAATTTTTTTAAAGCTCAAAGATAGTACATTTACATAAATAAAATATTTTTATGCTCTTTTAAAGTTACAACCGACTTTTCAACAAAAATGGAACTTTTTTCCTAAGATTTGCATAGAGAAACACTGTTACTAAAGCATTGTTTTTAAACACTTTATGCCCAATATTTAGTTCGAACTACATCTATTTACAATGCTTGGCAGCCTACTTAGGATTAGACTTCTGGAAATAACTTGAGGGGGGAAAGGCTTTACCAAATATATAATATTGAAGCATTACAAAATCTTTTCCATTATCTAGCAGCGCATCCATCCGCACAGGATCGAAGGGTAATATTTCACCATCATTACCAGCTACTTTTTTCTGATTAAAACGGGCATAAAACTTTACTTTATTTGATTTACCATACTTATCGGTAACTGTTAAAATATTTATTGGTTGCGATAATAATACAGAATCTATTTGAGGCTGCTTTAAATCAACTTCAAAACTTTCAAAATTTAATTGCTGAAAGTACGATAAATATTGTTTAACAGCAAAAGTATCCAGACTGTTTATATCTTTATTAAGAGAAAGTATTTTTAGTTGATAATCATTGTTTTTTCTTACTGATAATTCATAATTATATTCAGGATTAGAAGGCGTTTCTACTTTTATTGATTTAATCTCGTTTGGTATATAATGAAAAACAGTGCGATCTCTCCACCCTCTTTCTTCAACAAAGTATCTGGTAGTTAAATAACCTTCGAAACCGGGTATATAGGTTACAAAAGCTTTTTCTGATGGTTTCATTGTTTCTAGATCAATTAGGATCATATAGGTACCTGTTTGATTGGAAGTTTCAGCTCCAATATAATATGCTTTAGTAAGTTCATTATTCTGATAAATTTCACATTTAACGGCTTTGGCCGCCAGACGTTTTATGATATTATTTTGGGCCTTTTTACCAATAGGCTCTTTAACATCAACTTTACAAATAGTCGTCAATAATGTTTCCAGTGCATCGGGCCGCACACCATACTTGCCATTAAGTATCCAAGGTCCGGCAGCTTTCCTTTCAAGAGTAATAGAATTACCATTTTTATCAGCTAAAAATATTTTATTAATGGAGGCTGTATCGGATACAGCGAAATTGCGTAAAGTTTCTTTTATAGTGCCCTTTCCCCTATTAAAAACAAACCAAAATGAAATGACACTCAAAAAAGCCACAATTATTATAGCTAGCGTATTTTTTTTCATAGTACAACCAAATTAAAAACTAATATTAAAATTTATTTATCCTAGTGAAGTTTTCAAAATAAGTTCCGCAAATTAAATGGTTCAAAAACTGTGTGTTTTTCTTTTGTTTTGATACCCTTCGGTGGTTCGACAAACGCTCACCACAGGCTCGCTCAGGGCAGGCTCCAGAAACAAAAAATAAAGAACAAACGACTCCTCCCCACCTGCAACCCTGCATCGCTTTTTTTCATTCCTCAAGCGCGTTTTCATAAGGATATTTTTTTGCAAAAAAATTAAATCATCTATTTTTATTAATATATCTGTTTTGTCGAAATTATCTTGAAAGCTTTACCTATTTATTAAATATTTTTTTACAGAAAGAAAAATTTTTTTATCCTACAATTAGTTAAATAAAAAAAATATCAATGATTTAAAAAGAGATTCTTATCTAGCATATTTACGTTTCCTGATGATGTTATGTATTATCCCGAATAAAAATAGTGCAAACAAGGGCAGAGCAGTATTAATAATTTGCCATTTCAAGCGTTCTGTTTTTGTTTTTTTCTTATCCAGCAAACGCAAAGTTAATTCCCTGGAACGAACACTTATTAAGCCAGAATCATCACAAAGGTAATTTACACAATTTAAAATAAAATTTTTGTTACCATAAGTTTGTTTCGTATAAATATCATATCCCAAAGGAAATGATTTATTAGCTGAATACTGCACTTCATTACGAATAATATCACCATCTGAAATCACTATCATTTTGCTTGCCACACCCTTATATTTATATCCAATGGCGCTATCGTTAGCTATTTTAGGAGGTATCCTGTTTTTAAAAACAGATTCGAATTCACCTTCCAGCAATACAGCTAAAAATTGATGCGAATTATTAAACTGATTTTCATCGGGTCGCATGTTTACCATTCTCATATCAATGCGAACAGGGGAATTAATTATTTTAGAGAATTTTGATGATTCCAGAAGTACGGTTTTCCTAATTCCTTTGGCTTCAACAGTATCAATAGTAGAAGCAAATTCCATTTTTATTATATCTAAATTTTTTACTATAGGATGATTGCTAGTAGGAGCAATTAAGGGGGTAAATATCCATGGCATTAACTCGAAACGGGGCTGCTGACCTACATAAGCTTTATTAACAGGTATTACAGAAGATTGCAAATCCATAATTATATTTGTATTTAAACGCAAGCCATATTTAAAGAGTAAATCATCTAATTTTAAATCAAAGGGTATTGCAATGGTTCCACCAGATTTCCGGAGACTGTCTATACTGGTATTTAATGGGTCAATAGCCCAAAGGATTTTACCCCCATTCATTACAAACTGATCAATAATAAATTTATCTTTTTCAGAAAACGATGTATCAGGTTTCGCAATGATAATAGCCTTAAATCCATGCAGTGCTTTTAATTGTTCATTAATTTGAATACGTTTCAAAATATAAAATTCGCTCAATGCATTTTTAATATCATAAAGTGCAAGGGTATCTAACTCACCATGTCCATCAATTATTCCAATTTGAGGTTTTAAAAAAGTCGTTAAATTTCTTATGCAGCTAGCAAACTCATATTCTAAAGCTTGAATAGAATTGTTCAACTGCCCTTCGGATGATTGCCCCAAATTAGTTTTAAGCAACTGCCAAGGAACTTCCCTACCTTTATAGGACACTATTGCTCCGGGAAATAAAATTTGTTGTGAAGTTCCTGTTTCTGATTTTACCTCCAAATTAGTTGGCTGTAAACCTTTTTCATACAGCTGCTTATATATATCGTTTTGTTCTTTTTTATCCGCACTTAACGATGGATTAATAAACTGGTATTCAATATTGTCATTTGAAAAAGCCCTGAACTCATCCAACATTTCCTTTGTTTCGTTACTAAGTCGTTTGAACCCTGCAGGAAATTCACCCTCTAAATAAACTTTCACATAAACGACATCATTCAAGTCGCCTAATATTTTTTTAGTAACATCTGATAGGGTATATCTTTTTTCGGAGGTAAGATCGAAGCGATGAAAGATAAAGGAACCTAAAAAGTTCATCAATATCAAGATGATAAAAGCTAATAAAAGAGATAATATGTCGCGCTTTTTATTCATTACCAAAAACAAAAGTTTAATTTTTTAAACGAATGGAGTAATTTGGACTTAATTTTTTTATTATTGTACCAAAGAGATGAAAAATCATATTTATTTACCCTTTGCATTATTTAAAAAAAGCTACCATTTTCTACTTTCGAGCACTGTACGGGCAGATAATATAAAAATTGTTATTAAACTTAAAAAATAAATGATATCCCTTGTATCTATTACGCCACGGCTCATTGAAATATAATGATTATTAATACCAAGTGCAAAAATAATGTTATCAATTTTAGCAAAAAAAGTAAAAGAACCTAAATAATCAAAGCCAATAAAAATGAAGAAACAAAGAAATAATGCCAGAATAAAAGATACTACCTGATTATCCGTAATGGCCGAGGCGAAAATACCAATGGAAACAAATGCAGCACCCAGAAACAGAAGACCAATATAGGAACCCCACATGCCACCTGTATCTACATTTCCAACAGGGCTACCTAATTTATGGATGGAGAAATAATAAATTAACGTAGGTAGCAATGAAAATAATACCAATAAAAAGCCTGCAAGATATTTTGCCAAAATAATTTGCAGATCGGTAAGAGGGCGCGTCAATAATAATTCGATGGTACCCGATTTTTTTTCATCGGCTATGGAACGCATTGTAATAGCGGGTATCAAAAATAAAAATACCCATGGCGCAATAATAAAAAGGCCGTCGATATTAGCGTATCCATTATTCAAAATATTGGAGTCGGTTTGCAATACCCAAAGGAATAAACCAATCACCAATAAAAAAACAGCAATAGTGATATAACCTATCAAGGAGCTTAAAAAACTAAGTATTTCTTTTTTTAGGAGTGTCAACATAAATCGGATGCTAAAGTACAATTTTAAAGATAATACCGATAGATGTTTTTAAATAAAAATATACGTAATTGAATGTGAAATAATTTATAGTTAATTTTGACAAAAATATTTGAAAATAAATTGAAGAATAGCTTTTAATTAAAAGAGTCATAAAACATTGTAAATTAGAATGATGAGAGTTTTAAAATTTGGTGGAACATCTGTAGGGTCTGCTGCTCGCATGCAGGAGTTGGTTCATTTAATAAACGACGGCAGTCCTAAAATTGTGGTTTTATCTGCCATGAGCGGCACAACAAATAGTTTAGTTGAAATTGCTGAGAAATTAAATGCGAAAGAAAATGAAAAAGCAATGCTATTGATTGGTGCATTGGAAAAAAAATACTGGGAGGTAATTAAACAACTTTTTAAAAAAAAATTAACACTAAATAAAAGCAAAGAGTTACTCGATTCGCATTTCGGATATTTACGAACCTTTGCAATGGACTTATTTACCATTAGTGAGGAACGAGCTATACTTGCGCAGGGGGAGTTACTTTCAACATCACTATTTCACTATTATTTAGAAGAAATAGAAATTGATTCTATTTTATTACCTGCATTAAATTTTATGCGCATTGATGAAAATGAAGAACCGGATTTAAAATATATTGAAATAAATATAAAACAAGAGCTTAGCAAGCACCCAAACAAAAACTTATTTATTACTCAGGGATACATTTGCAGGAATGCTTTTGGCGAGATTGATAATTTAAAAAGAGGTGGTAGTGATTATACTGCAACTATCATTGGCGCTTCTATTCAAGCTACTGAAATTCAAATTTGGACCGATATAGACGGGATGCATAATAATGACCCACGCATAGTAGATAATACATTTCCCATAGCCGAATTATCATTTGAAGAAGCTGCTGAATTAGCTTATTTTGGTGCAAAAATATTGCATCCCACCTGTATACTGCCAGCACAAATGCACAATATTCCTGTTCGTTTATTAAATACAATGCAGCCAAATGCTAAAGGAACCGTTATTACCTCGAAAATATCAGGTGAAAACATAAAGGCCGTAGCTGCAAAAGATGGCATTACAGCCATTAAAATTAAGTCGGGGCGAATGTTGCTTGCATATGGTTTTTTAAGGTCTGTATTTGAGATTTTTGAAAGATACAAAACTCCCATAGACATGATTACCACATCAGAAGTTGCTGTATCCTTAACAATTGATAATACCATTAATTTAGAATTTATAAAAAATGAATTGAAAGAATTTTGTACCATAGAGGTGGAAACTGGTTTAACAATAGTATGCATCGTAGGTAATTTTACCGCTGAAAAGCAGGGTTATGCCTTATGTATTTTTGAAGCTTTAAAAAATATTCCTATACGAATGATTTCATATGGTGGAAGTGAAAATAATGTTTCTATATTGGTAGACTCCAAGTTAAAAAAAGACACGCTGATAGCTCTAAATAAAGGATTATTTAGAGCCTGTCTATAATGTCCGATTTTTTCGTTATTCTTGTTTTGAAAACCAGTCATTTACCAATTTAAACTTCTGATTTTCAAAACTACGAAAGCCTCTAACTCGAACATTATAGTTCAGACTCTCGACTCTATGGACAGACACTATTTAAATAAAAAATCTATTACGCAAACAATGGATAAGCTCCAAGTTGATGCGTAATAATAATTATACCGAGTCAATTTAATAATGCGCGAAAATATGTTCAATCAAGAAATAATAAATAAATTTAACGCTATACCAAGCCCTTTTTACTATTACGATATTGGAGTTCTAAAACAAACGCTTCAAAAATTAAAAGAGGAGTCGGACAAATATGGATTCGTGGTACATTATGCTTTAAAGGCAAATGCAAACGATAAAAATTTAAGTATAATTAAATCCTATGGCTTAGGCGCTGATTGCGTAAGTGGCAATGAAATAAAAAAAGCTATTGAATGCAATTTCAAGCCAGAACATATTGTATTTGCTGGTGTTGGCAAAAGCGATGCTGAAATAAATTATGCACTTGACAATAATATTTTTTGTTTCAATTGTGAAAGTTTACAAGAGCTGGAAGTAATAAATAAGCTTGCTTTTAAAAAAGATAAAATTGCCAGCATTGCTTTACGAATTAATCCGAATGTAAATGCAAACACGCATAAGTATATTACAACAGGATTAGAAGAAAATAAATTCGGTATAAATTTATGGGAGCTGGGCACTTTAATTATTGCTTTAAAAGACTTGGAAAATGTAAAATTAATTGGATTACACTTTCATATAGGCTCACAGATAATGGATCTTAACACCTTTAAATCACTGTGTTTACGGGTAAACGAAATTCAAAATTGGTTTTCAATACGTAAAATAGACATCCAACACATTAATGTTGGAGGAGGCCTGGGAGTTAATTACCACGAACCAGACGCTTATCTTATCCCAGATTTTGCCAGTTATTTTAAATTATTTAAAGATCTGTTAGAATTGCGGCCCCAACAAATAGTGCATTTTGAGCTAGGGAGAGCTATTACAGCTCATTGTGGAACTCTCATATCAAAAGTGTTATACATTAAAAATGGTGTTAATATAAATTTTGCGATTTTAGATGCTGGTATGACTGAGCTAATCCGGCCAGCCTTATACCAAGCTCATCACAAAATTGAAAATCTATCTAAAATTGAAAACAGCACTTCCCAAGCCTCAATAAAAAAATATGATGTAGTAGGTCCTATATGCGAAAGCTCCGACTGCTTCGGCAAATCGGTTAGTTTGCCCGAAACACTGCGAGGCGATATAATTGCAATAAGAACTTCGGGAGCATATGGCGAAGTGATGAGCTCGGCTTATAATTTAAGAGATAGGGTGAAGGCCGTTTATTCGGATGAAATTTAATGATTAAGTTTACATCTTTAATTAAATGAGCTGTGGTTAATTCATTTAACATATTATCTTTGACAAAAAACCGACAGGCAATATTTTTTTATTATAAAAACAATAAACAAATTTAGGTTTTTGTAATTTTTATCAAAATTATGACATCAATAAAATGCAAATAAATAAATTGTCAATAATTATTCCGGTCTATAATGAGGCGGCAACAATACACCTGATTTTGAAAAAAGTATTGGCTGTTCAATTAATTAATAGTATTCAAAAAGAAATTATTGTTATTAATGATTGTTCAACAGATAAAACAGAGGAAGTGCTTTCTGAATTTATTACTAACAACAATGGTTTTAATATTATTACGCATAATCAATCATACAACCAAGGGAAAGGTGCTGCATTACACAAAGGGATTTCTATGGCATCGGGCGAATATTTGATTATACAAGATGCGGATTTGGAATACGATCCCGAAGAATATAATATTCTATTAAAGCCGGTAGTTGACGGATTTGCAGATGTAGTATATGGTTCCCGTTTTGTTGGTGGAAAACCTCATCGCATATTATTCTTCTGGCATACGGTTGGAAATTATTTTTTAACATTCCTATCCAATATATTTACAAATTTAAATTTATCGGATATGGAAACTTGTTATAAATTATTTAATACCAAGATCCTGCAAAATATACAATTAAAAGAAAAACATTTTGGCTTTGAGCCTGAAGTAACAGCTAAAATATCGCGTATTCCAAAAATAAGAATTTACGAGGTGGGGATTTCATATTATGGAAGGACATATTTGGAAGGAAAAAAAATTGGATGGAGGGATGGGTTCAGAGCCCTTTGGTGTATATTAAAATACAATATAGGACAAAAAAAACAACGACATTGATTTGGAAGTATTTAAAAATTTCAGGATTCATCATTTGCAAAAATATCTTAGTAAAGCTTTCAAAATAATTTCGCTAAAACAGATATATTAATAAAAACAGATGATTTGATTTTTTTGCAAAAACATCCTTTTGAAAACGCGCGTGAGGAGTGAACAAAAGCAATACAGGGTTGTAGGTGGGGAGGAGTCGTTTGTTCTTGATTTTTTGTTTCTGGAGCCTGCCCTGAGCGAGCCTTTGGTGAGCGTTTGTCGAACCACCGAAGGGTATCAAGACAAAAGAAAACATACAGTTGTTGAACCATTTAATTTGCGGGAGTTATTTCAAAAACTTCACTAAAGGATAAAAAAAAGAAACAAACAAGTCAAATAAATTTTGCAGAAACTGAAAGTATTGCATTGAAATTGCATATTTTCAAACTAATGAACTGAAACAATAAAATATTTTTGATTCATTATTTTAATTTTTTTTTCAATGGTTATCCAAGAAAATTACCCTTTAAAAAATCTAAATACGTTTGGGATAAATGCCGAAGCCCGCTATTATATAGCATTGTCATCTATTGATGAAATTCAGGAAATTATTGCCGAAAAAATATTTAAAAACAATAAAAAATTAATTTTAGGCGGTGGAAGCAATTTATTGTTCTGCAAAAATTTCGATGGTATCATTTTAAAAAATAATTTAAAAGGTATTAAATCAATAAAAGAAGATGCTGACTATTATTATATAAAGGCTGGGGCGGGTGAAGTGTGGCACGATTTAGTGATGCATTGTATTAATAATAATTATGGGGGGGTAGAAAACTTATCCTTGATCCCGGGGAATGTTGGTGCTAGCCCAATGCAGAACATAGGGGCGTATGGAGTAGAAATTAAAGATTGCTTCTATGAGCTAGATGCTATAAACATTGCAGACAATACAATACACACTTTTAATAAAGCGAGCTGTAAATTTGGTTATAGGGAAAGTGTATTTAAGCAAGAGTTAAAGAATCAATTTATTATTATATCGGTTACTTATAAATTATTAAAAACACCAATATTTAATACCCAATATGGAGCTATTGAAAAAGAGTTAGAAGAAATGGGAATTAAAGAATTAAGTATTAAATCCATTAGTAAAGCTGTTTGTAATATCAGAAGCAGCAAGCTACCAAACCCAAAAGATATAGGTAATGCAGGGAGTTTTTTTAAAAACCCAGAAATAAGCCGCAATAAATACGAAATATTAAAAAATAAATTCCCTTCTATTGTTGGTTATGACTTAGAAAATGGAAATGTTAAATTAGCAGCTGCATGGTTAATTGAGCAGTGTGGCTGGAAAGGCAAAACATTTGGTGATGCTGGGGTTCATAAGCTACAAGCATTGGTTTTAGTAAATTATGGTAATGCTATTGGCAAGGAAATTTATGATCTTTCGCAAAAAATATTAGAATCCGTTTTTACTAAATACGAAATAATACTGGAGAGGGAAGTAAATATTATTTAATAAAAAGCACCAAGCATTTGTGGCATCTTTAGTAGAGCTTTCAAAATAATTTCGACAAAAAAAATATATTTCCGCCCTTGCAGGTGTTATTTCACCTGCAAGTTTGTGAGAGTTATTATATTTCCGCCCTTGCAGGTGTTATTTCACCTGCAAGGGCAGAAAATCTTAAATGGATAAAACTATTAGAGGACGATGAACATAAAAATATTGTAATAGGTAGTTTACAATTTTTGAGTGATAATAAACGAGTAAAATAGAATCAATGGTGGTGTTTATGCAACAAATCAAATGCAGAAAGGCGCTTCGTAAAATTGCAGGTGAAATAACACCTGCAATGGCAGAACGAGTAAAATAGCATCAATGGTGGTGTTTATGCAACAAATCAAATGCAGAAAGGCGCTTCGTAAAATTGCAGGTGAAATAACACCTGCAATGGCAGAAGGCGCTTCGTAAAATTGCAGGTGAATAACACCTGCAATGGCAGAAGGCGCTTCGTAAAATTGCAGGTGAAATAACACCTGCAATGGCAGAAGGGATTTTCAACATGTTTAAACCGTAGAACCATATAAACCAATTCTATGCAGAAGGTTTTATTGTTGCTTCAGTTTTTCGTCTTTTAAAATAGTCTATAATTTCAGCTTTAGTCATCTTAGACAACTTTTCGCTCAATTTGTCTCGTTGTTGACGCATAAATTTTACAGCATCAAATTGTTTTTCAGTCGTCTTCATATTTTTCAAATTCTCTTGGTGAACGTATTTCTAATTGCTTGTAACCATTTTTAATATTTATTGCGTTGTAACCACGAATTCGTTGCACATTCACAATATGTTTAAAGTTCCAACTTACCAAAAAGTCAGCTCGATTGATTGTTGCTAAGGCTATATGTAAACAGTCTGCATAGCTGGTCGGTCCTACAACTTTTTCTGTTATGTATTCGGTTGCTAAATCGATTGTTTCGTCTGTTGTGTCGATAAACTCTGTAAATTCAGTCTTTAAACTTTTTACCAACTCCTTCACTTTTTCCGGCGCGCGTGAGGAATGAACAAACGCGATGCAGGGTAGCCTAGGTGGGGAGGAACCGTTTGCTCTTGATTTTTTGTTTCTGGAGCCTGTCCTGAGCGAGCCTGTGGTGAGCGTTTGTCGAACCACCGAAGGGTATCAAGACAAAAGAAAAAAACACAGTTTTTGAACCATTTAATTTGCGGGAGTTATTTCTACAAAACTTCACTTCCCTAAAAAGTTAGATGCTAACTTCCAATTTTTTTTTAACAAAAAGCGCTAGTTCATTAATATCTAAATCTTTCCCTTTAACGGTAAATTGTGCTTTGCGATAAAAATCTTCGCGTTTTATTAACTGCCTGTTAATAAAGCTGCGCAATTCAATTTCTGTTTTATTCTCAATGATTGGGCGTTTTTCTTTAGCAGTTACTAACCTATCCACCAGCGCATCCACGCTCATTTTAATGTAAACAGAAATCCCACTATTGTTTATCAGCTCTAAATTATTGTAATAGCAAGGAGTGCCACCACCGCATGCAATTACTAAATTATCTTTTTCAAGTAATCTTTTTAATGTTTGGTGTTCCATTTCTCTGAATCCTTCTTCACCTTTGGTGGCAAATATTTCGGGAATAGATAACATGTAATCTTTTTCGATTAACTTATCCAAATCAATAAAATTGTAATTTAACAATGCTGCCAGCTTCTCACCAGAAGTGGATTTGCCGGCACCCATATACCCTATTAAAAATAATTTTGCCATTAATTTTGAATAATTAAAACTTGTGAAAAAAGAATAGGTTTGCTATAATTTATGGTTATTAATTTATCTTTCACAAAATAGAAATCGATGCATGCTTCATCAAAGCTCAACCTGTTTTCGCCCCAATCATGCTGCTCTGTTTCGAAATTCATAAATCCTTTACTTTTGAATAACGCGATAATTTTTTTATTTTTAAAATCAAAAATACGATGCCCCCACAATAATGTTGTAATATTATTAATTTCAACACTGTTAAACATTTGATTGTTTTGCTCAGGAAAAAACAGGGCAAACTCCTCTTCCCAATAGTGCCAAACTGTAGTTTTAAATTCTATAATATCGTCAATTAGTTGCACTTCGGTAGCTTTCCCAATTTTTTTTTCGACTTCCGCCATGGATGAATCAAACAACATGTCCGAAAGACCTATGAGAGGTTTTATTTCAAGTGGGTAAAACATGAATAGCGTATTTTATACGAAATTACAATATATATTTTTGAAATTGAAAAACAATTTCATCCTTTTTGTATGAAGAACGGCGAAGAAAATAAATACCAGCTTTATAAAGTTAATTATTTTATAGGGACAATATAAAATGCTGTTTTTTTATTAGGCTTTTTTTTAGAAAATTTTTAAAGAACTAATTAAAATACTATTGCCGCTCCCTCATTTTAGGGCTAAGTCCGTAGGCCTGGGTTAATGCCTTGTATCGCAAATTTAATTCTTTTGTTACGGCATCTTGTTTAAAATTATCGCTAAAGTATATCAATCGTTCGCAAATATCCTGAGCTTGATCAATATCGCTTTGATAAGACGCTAAATCGGATCTGTCTAATGAATAATAATATTTTATGTTACTTTCGAAATTATTGAATAATTTTATTGCTACTTTATTCGCTTTTTCAAAAGCTCCCGCCTGGTAATAACCCATCACAATTGAATACATCGTAGCATCGTATGGAACATTCTCCTGAGGCGTTATTTCAATTACTTTATCAAGCACTTTAATAGCTTTTTCTTTATCCCCTTCATCAATTAAAGCATTCGCCAAAGCACCAAAACGTTGCCGTATATTTAAAGCGCAAGAGCGGATGAATACATCATCCAAATAAACGCCTTTTTTATCCATCCCTCCCCAAGCAAATTTCATTACCTTATCATACATGATGCTAGTAGCTATGCGCGTTTCCTGGGTTTCTTTTTCATTTTTTTTGATAGGAATCAGTCGGTATGCTAAACCTTCTAATTGCAGGTAGGGCGTAAGATTTAAGTAGGAACTAGCAGGAGCGGTGGCTGCAAAATATATTGGTCGTTTCCAATTATTGTTTGCCAACAAGTCAATTACCATTAAATCGTTTTTTTGTACATAGGAACCAGAAACTGTCCAGTCAATATTTTTAACAATACGATTAGCCAGTTCCTTAGGAACGGTTCCATTATTAACTACTGTTGCACTATCTACCGGCACACGCATATTTTTGGTTGGGAAATAATTGTAAAAAGTTTCTTTGGCAACCTGCACAGTATGCTCTTTATCGTCCATTTTCACAAAATCCATCAGATCTTTTACAGGAATATGGCCCTGCACCTTTTTATCGTTAAAGTCATGGAAAAGGACAACATCTCTGGTACCTTGCCTATATTGATCCCTACTTAAAGAAAAGGGAACAGGGTCGGAATCATATGCTTTGTGTACCATTTGATCGATGTACCAATCGGTATTCAAAAGTTCCAAACATATTACCCGCACATCGGTACGAATGCCCTCCACTTCCTGAACATACCAAAGAGGGAAAGTATCATTATCACCATTAGTAAATAATATTGCGTTGGGGGCGCAGGAGTTCAAGTAATTAGCAGCAAAGTCACGTGCTATGGTGCGGGTGGAACGGTTGTGATCGTCCCATCCTTCTTTTGCCATGATGGTAGGTACCGCCAACAGGCATGCCACTGTTGCAGCAATAGCGCTTGCTGTTTGATTCATTTTCTTTTCTAAAAAATCATAAATAGCCAATACTCCTAGACCAATCCAGAAAGCAAAAGCATAAAAAGATCCGGCATAGGCATAATCTCTCTCCCTCGGCTCGAATGGTTTTTGATTCAAATAAATAACAATAGCAACGCCGGTAAAGAAAAACAGCATCCCTACAACAGCTGCATTTTTATTGTCTTGTTTGAAATGGTAATACATTCCTATTAAGCCTAAAATTAATGGAAGGCCGTAAAACACATTTTTCGCCATATTATTATCCCCACCATCCGGCATTCCAACTTGTGGGCCCAAGCGGGCATTGTCAATTGCCGGAATACCGCTTACCCAATTGCCATCGGAATTATTTCCATGGCCTTGGATATCATTTTGCCTTCCAACAAAGTTCCACAGGAAATAACGCATGTACATTTGTCCTATTTGATAGTTGAAGAAAAAACCTACATTTTGTCCGAACGTTGGTTTATCAATAGTAGTAGGTTCTCCCGTTTGAGGATCGGTAGTATTTATATGTTTATAATACTTGGGATTTGTCCACTGCTTATATCCCGAAACGTGGTTGGCCTGGCTGCTCCACATGCGAGGGAAAACAGTACAAAAACGATCATCGTATTTTGGTATAGAATTTTTACGATCGTCTGTTATCACATATTTACCCAATTTTTCATTTTGAGTATAAACTGGATTACCGTCATCATAAGGGTGTTTAGAATCTACGGGAGCCGAAAAATACTGACCATATAATACAGGCCAGGAACCATATTGTTCGCGGTTAAGGTAAGATAATAAATTAACTGCATTTTCAGGGTTGTTTTCATCCATTGGCGTGTTTGCCTTTGAGCGAATAACCAATATTAAAAAGGAAGAGTAACCAATTAATATAACTGTAAAGCAAAGGATTACTGTATTTAATATGGGTTTAATTTTTTTGGCCGTATAACGCAATCCAAAAACAATTCCACCAATAAGTAAAAGGGCATAAATAATTGTTCCACTATTAAATGGCAAACCCAAGCTGTTAACAGCAAACACTTCTATTTTGGCGGCCATCTTTACAATTAAAGGAATTACACCACCTTGAATACCACCCAAAATAAAAATTGCCAGAGCAGTGGTATAAATTAATCCTTTTCGAGTAACCGTTTCAAACTTTTTGAAATAGTAAATAAATACAATTGCCGGTATTGCCAATAAATTTAACAAATGGACGCCTATTGACAATCCTATTAAGTATGCTATTAAAATAATCCAACGGTCGGCATGCGGATTATCGGCTTCGCGTTCCCATTTTAAGATTGCCCAAAAAACAATTGCGGTAAAGAAACTCGACATGGCATAAACCTCCCCTTCAACAGCCGAAAACCAAAATGAATCGGTAAATGTATAAGCCAATGAGCCAACAAGTCCGGCACCAAAAACGGCATACATTCTACCTGTAGTTAAGTCGCCCTTTTTATCTGTTATCTTACGGGCCAATGCAGTAATGGACCAAAACAGAAACAATACAGAAAAGGCACTACACAAGGCGGATACGGCATTTACCATCATCCCTACCTTGGCGGTATCTCCAAAAGCAAATAAACTAAAAAAACGACCAATTAATAAAAAAACAGGGGCTCCCGGGGGGTGGCCTACCTCTAATTTATAAGCACAGGCTATGTATTCGCCACAATCCCAGAAAGAAGCGGTAGCTTCCATGGTACTTAGGAATACAAAGGCAGCAATTGAAAAGACAAACCAACCTATTATATTATTTAAACGCTGATAATTGGAAGTAGTATTCATATATGTTCTTATTTTTCGTTAATCCGAGCGAATGAGAATTTATTTGCCATTCTTTTTTTGGAATATTTTAGAATGTTTGCGAAATTAGAAAATTAATTGATTGGTTATAATAAAAAAAACATAAGATTTCCATTGTACTTAAAATATAATTGTTAGTTTTGCAACCCAATATAATACATAAGTTTTAATTGTCCGATGGTGTAATTGGCAACACGTCTGGTTTTGGTCCAGAAGAGTTCAGGTTCGAGACCTGATCGGACAACTTTTTAAAAAACAAAAAACCTTGGCTATCAATAGTTGAGGTTTTGTTTTAATACCCCCTCCTACCCTAATGCTTCTTATAAAAAGAGATTTATGGCGCATTTAATAAAAACAGATGAAAAAAAAATATCTCTTTAACATTGCTGATGCAAAACTTTCAAAACAATTTCGACAAAAAAGATATATTAATAAAAACAGAGGTTTTCTTTTTTTGTAAAAAACATCCTTATGAAAGCGCCCGTGAGGAATAAACAAAGGCAATGCAGGGTTGCGTTTGGGGAGTAATCGTTTGTTCTTATTTTTTGTTTCTGGAGCCCGCCCTGAGCTTTTGCCGAAGGGTATCAAGACAAGAGAAAACGCACAGTTGTTGAACCATTTAATTTGCGGATTTATTTCGAAAACTTCACTATGAAAATGAATAATAGAGGTTTAATTTATAAATACATAGCGATAAAAATATTATATTTGACCTGCAAAAAATAAATTACAAGACAAAGTAAAATTAGATACTAAAATTCCATTCCTTGTTTTTTTAAAACTTTTGGCATCTAATTAATTCATTTATGAATTAAACCTTTTAAAAATTATTTTATTTATAAATCCAGTACACCAAAAACTGATTAAAAACTATTAAAACAAAACAAATGAAAAAAATCCTTACACTTTCTACCTTAATTTGTATTACGGCAAGTTCATTTGCGCAAGCGCCTCAAAAAATGAGTTTTCAAGCCGTAATACGCAACAGTAGTAATACCTTAATTATATCTACGCCGGTAGGTATAAAAATTAGTGTTTTGCAAGGATCCTCCTCTGGCACAGGGGTGTATGTAGAAACTCAAGTACCAAGTACTAACGCCAATGGTTTGGTAAGTTTAGAAATTGGAGCTGGTATTCCTGTAACCGGCACATTTGCGGGTATTGACTGGTCGGCCGGCCCCTATTTTATTAAAACAGAAACCGACCCAAATGGAGGAACAAATTATACAATTACAGGAACGAACGAATTAATAAGTGTGCCTTATGCATTATTTAGTGCTAATGGAACAATTGGTGTAACTGGCCCAACAGGTAATAACGGAACTGCTGGAATTGCTGGTGCAACAGGGTCAACAGGGTCAACTGGAGCAACTGGAGCAACTGGTGCAACAGGTAATAACGGAGCTGATGGTGCAGCCAATGCATGGGCATTAGTTGGTAATGCAGGTGTGGTAGATAGCGCTAATTTTATTGGAACCACCGATAATGTCCCCTTTAATATTAGAGTAAATAACCAAAAAGCAGGTAGAATAGACCATTTATCAGGCAATACATTTTGGGGCTATCAGGCCGGTAATTCAAACACCACAGGAGTAGGCAATACAGCAAATGGATTAAATGCTTTGAGCAGCAACACCACAGGAAATTTAAATACAGCCTATGGTCGTTTTGCATTGCTTTTAAACACCACAGGAGATTTAAATACAGCAAATGGGGTGGATGCATTGTACGCGAACACCACAGGGAATGCCAATACAGCAAATGGTATGGGAGCATTGACTTTTAACACCACAGGGAATGCCAATACAGCAAATGGATCCGATGCATTACATTCAAACACCACAGGGAATGCCAATACAGCAAATGGTATGGAAGCATTGGCTTTTAACACCACAGGGAATGCCAATACAGCAAATGGTATGGGAGCATTGACTTTTAACACCACAGGGAATGCCAATACAGCAAATGGATCCGATGCATT
>Ga0114966_10000178_pt1 | contig 60309 bp, 55 predicted proteins | sample M_130207_XF_Meta_FD_87029 | JGI IMG/M metagenome (GOLD analysis project Ga0114966, IMG submission 87029) | Freshwater microbial communities from Lake Montjoie, Canada to study carbon cycling - M_130207_XF_MetaG | ecosystem: Environmental > Aquatic > Freshwater > Lake | place: Lake Montjoie... | reverse complement strand
CAATTTAGACACCCATTTAATAATGAACCTAGTAAACAAGGCATAAATATTGAGATTTTGAAAGGACAGCAAATTGTTGTACAAACACAATCATCGGGTGAATTAGGTAAATCTGTTGTTTTACAATAACCGGAATTTATATATTCATCTAAATCTACAGGGCAAATTTGACATTGATCATCTATTGGTGCAGTACATAAATGATAACATAAACCACAACATCTACTATCTACTGATTCTTGTGAATAACAATCACATATTTTTCTACGGCTTCCTTGATTTCTGTTTTGATTTCTGATAGTAGAAGTATAATTAAAAATAAATCCATTTGATAATACAATAGGTTCTCTAACATTTATCGTTACTGTAGTTGTTGTTGGTTGTTGCATTATATAAGGATGAACTATATTATCTTGAATTATATATGAAGGTGAATATTTTGGTGGTTTATCATTTTTAAATTTTCCTGGTTTCTTTTTTTGGCTTGTTTGTCCTATTTGACTTTCGTCATAAGAAGGTAAATACATATTAGGATTAATAATATCCATTTTTTGATCTGTATAATTTATAACATTATGATATCTATATAATTTCAATTTTATTATTATAGTTATGTGTATGTAAATTTATATTTATATTTATTATTATTTATTATTTATTGTTTATTATTATTTATATATTTGTTTAGAATTATAAATCTATATTACATTTGTTGCTAGATACATATATGTATATATTAGTATTTTTCCGTGCTCTCCTTCATGATGTCCTAAGAGGGTGGTAGGTTTTCATTATTATGTAAAAATGGTTCTGGAACAATATAATATTTACTTTCCATATAAATTATTTGTATAGTAAATAAAAAATCTATATATAATAAATAAATATTATAAATAATAAATAATAAATGTGTTACAACAAAGACATATCAATTTACACTTATGTAATAGGTTTAGCATCAAGTTATTTATTGATAATAAATGATAAAAAATCTTTAAAAATATTGGGAGTTTTTTTTATGGCGGCTATACAAATGCAATTGATTGAATATTTTTTGTGGAATAATGATAAATGTGATGATATAAATATACAAATTAGTACTATTGGCGCATTAATAAATTTTATACAACCAGTTATATTATATTTAGCAATATTGTACTATAATAAAAATATTACAAAACAAAATAAAAATATAATAAATATTGTCATGATTATCTATATTATAATAATATTTATACATCTTATTAAATTATTCCCATTAGGTTGTACTAATGTAACTGAAACATCTTATCCATATTTACAATGGAGTTGGTTCTATAAATTAAATGTAAGTAATATAACTCTATTTCTAATAAGTATTATGTTTCCTATTTCACTAATGTTATTATTTTATTTTGGATTAGATAAATCATATAATTTAAAGCTATCTGTACCTTGTATATTATCTTTTATAATATCTTATATTATTTATAGAAAACAGCGCGTATTTGGAACACTTTGGTGTTGGTTCGCTGTGTTTGTACCTTTTATAATGGTATTATTTGATAAATTTGATAAATGAAAAATATTTTATAAATCTATATTATATGTGTTGCTAGATACATATTTATAATTATTTATATTTTTCCGTGCTCTTCAGTTTGATATCCTATGGCTACGGTAGGATTGTTTTATATATTTCATATTTGTATCTGGAACACTATAATATTTACTTTTTATAAAAATACTAAACTATAAATAATAAATAATAATAGAATAATAGAATAATAGAATAATAGAATAAATATAAAAATAACAATATAATAAATATAATAAATAACAATATAATAATAAATAATAATAAATAAATATATATAATGGACAATAGTATTAATCTAGAAATTGAAATTGAAATTGAAAATGCAAATAAAGAAAGGGAAACATTTCTAAATTATATTGATGATCTACATACTATAGATTGCTTATATGAACACATTGAAATGGACAATAATTCACAAGAACAAGAAGAAATATTATTCTATATCAATGAACATTGTTCGGAATTACGAGAACTAATAAATAAACTATATGAAACTAAAATTACATTAATGAAACAAGGGAAACAAAAATTATAAACATGTATGTAGTTTTATAAGTTTTATAGGTTTTAAGATTTATTATATATTATTTCTCTAATATGAATTTCTTTATTTCATAATAATTTAATTAAAAATAAATTTTTATTAAAAATATTCTTTTATAATTCTTCTTCATCTTTTAATTCATAATCACTTTTAAATATATCTGTTGTTAATTCATCATCATTAGAGGCTATATAGTTTCCACCCTTACCAAATATTTCTGCAAGATTGGTCACAATTTGATCATACTCCTTAGCATCTTTAACATCAAATAATTGTTTATAATCATCAACATTTGAACCTGTTTCTTGTGTTTCTTTATTAATAAGATTTTGATCATTTAAATAATCAGATAATGATGTATAGTCTTTTAAATTACTATTTTTATTACATGATATAGGTATGAATTTTTTAGGTTTATCTAAACCTATTAAATTAAAACATTCTTCCGTATATTTAATTACATTTTTTCCGTCTACATTTATTTTAATCATACGTTTAATTTCCTCTTCGTCTTTTTTGTCTGGAAATAATTTATTTACTAAATAGAATAATAAAATTATTTTACAATCACAACCACTAATAAATTTACGATTACTAATAAATATTTTTAATCTACTCATAGGTGTAGATCCAAATATTAATGGTTTTGATTGTGTTGGTCTTTGTGGTGCAGCTTGCAATTCTTGTAGTGCTTGAGTAGCTAATTCTTGTTTCTGATCAGACGTCAACAAACTAGAATGAGTAAGTTCATATTGTTGTGGATTTACTCCAGGTCTTATAAATTGTGTTGGTAATCTACCTCGTTGAACGGGTTTTCCTGCTGCTGGTCTTTCTGGTGGTGGAGATGGTGGTGGTGTTGGCATGGATAGAGCAGATTTAGATATAAGATTTGGATTTATATACCGTAAATCATATTTATTATTACCATCACTACACAATTGAAAATCAGTAATCTTACCAAAATTTGTTTTTATACCTTTATCAGAAGCACCATCTAATGCATTATTTTTAGTATAGTCATGACATTTAGGAACCATCTCAAATTTATAAGTTCGTGTAGTTTTATCAAATACTTTTTTTGGTTCCAAAAAATTAGTTACCATAATAATTCTTTTTATATCAAGATTTTCATCTGCCAACATCCTTAAAAAATCATTTTTGGTATGAGGCAGAGGACATTGTGCTCCAATTACAAACTCATGAAAAACATCATCTTTAGGAACACTAATTGTTGTTATTGGATTTTCTGCTAAATTATAATTTTCTAAATAATGAAATTTAGTTATTTTTTTTTCTACCAAATCAGCGTTTAGATAATTAGCATTAATATAATCATCACAATCTTTTATAGGATTAACTAAAACAACTCTGGTTTTATCATAAGGTATAATATTTCCATATCTATTTTTAAGTTTATTACATTCTTTATGAGCCTCTACAGTTTCTACTACATCTGCTGTTCTTTGCTCAACGCCAATTTCTTTATTATATTTATCACCTAAACTATCTGATAAATTTGAGTCCATCTGTTCCTCACATACAAAGAATTTAGCAATAAATACAAGTTGATCATAAGATTGAACCATTAACATTCTATGTTTCCTGACTTCTATAATAGCATTCTTAATATCTTCATACGAAACTTTACCTTTTGGTATATGATATGTATCATTTCCAGGTAATATGTCTGTACTAATCTTTTTTTCTAATAAAAGTTTAAGAATTATATATATTGTACCTGTACGACCTACACCTGCACTACAATGTATTACTGTTCCACCAGGATTATCAGACATATCTTTTAATATAACTTTAATAAATTCTTTAAATTTTTTCATTTCTGTTAAATTTTCAATATCTGGAGCTCCATGATCTGGCCAATTTTGATACCAAATATGTTTTATATTATTTAAACATGTGTCATCATAACCTTTTGTACCCCCTCTAAGATTAAGCTTTGACAAACGTTTTTTATGTTTAACTAATTTACTCTTTTTAGCATATAATTTTCTGCGTTGTTGAATTGTCTTACTATTTCTAGAATGTGAATGTTTCTTACCAGACTTATTTTTATTTGATTTCTTATGCTTTATAAGTTTTGACATTTTAAGAATAATTTATAATGAAAAATACTATTTGGCTTAACCTTAATATATAGAAATATAAAAATTATAGAAATTATAGAAATTATAGAAATTATAGAAATTATAGAAAATATAGAAACAATAGATATTATGCTGGGAAAATTGAATTTTCGTAATCATATATAAATATATAATATTATTTACGATTTATCTTATTGTAATTTGAGAATTTTTAGACGAATATACTAAAATGGTTAAGGTAACACCTTTTGAAAGAGTAACTGCGTATTTGAAAAGCAAATCTGAGCAAAGTAATAATGAAAATGGCAAAGGAAAAGGAAAAGGAAAAGGCAACGGAAAAAGTAGGTCGGTGGCGAATGCTGAGCCCGCTTATGAATTAACATTTATCAATATTCCAATAGATTCTGAAATTATGAAGCTCATTATTGAACACCTAAAGGTTAATCATGCGATTACAAAAATTACATTTCTAAAAACAAGGATTAATGATAGTGTCGCATTTCTTCTTAGCGAACACTTGAAAACTAATACTACCCTTATCGTATTATGTCTTCAACAAAATTTGATTGGCAATATTGGGGCCGCTCTTTTGTGTAACACATTGGAAAAGTACAATAAAACTATTCAGTATTTTGATATTAGTCATAATCATTTTAATTCAATTGTAGGTCCACGTATTAATTCCTTAATACTTAATACCACAACACTGAAATCGTTAAACATTGGAGGAAGTCTACTCAGTAATACTGATGCCATTCAATTTGGTAAGTCTATACCTCAAAATAAATCATTGATCTCCTTTTATATTAATAAATGTAAATTAACGGAGCTAGGTGTTCATTCCATTTTAGAAGGATTAGTTAGTAATCCTAAAATTACTAATTTTGATATTCTTGATCAACCGAGTTTAAAGATGACATATGATATTTTAAAAGTATTAGCCCGGAAATGGCGCCATACACCCGGATATTCACATGTCTCCTGTCATTCATTTGACAAAGACTCTATTAAATATCTACTATTCGCTCTTAATAATAACCGAAGTATTACATCGGTAAACGTATCGAATCTAAATTCATTTGAAAATATAATAAAAATAATTAGATTCTTACATAGATGTCAACATTCGGTAGATACTCTAGATATGAGCAGCAATGTCCAATTTTTTGGAGATGTGGCGGCCAGAGAAATCGCAGAATTACTAAAACAAACTGTTATAATAAGTGGAGGTATTATCGTTAATAAACCTACCAATCTCATTAAACTCGATATTCGTTTTAATAACATTGGTAATATGGGTTTGAAAGCTATTGCCGATGCATTGAAGACTAATACATATCTGGAATCACTTGACCTCCGAAATAATATTTTTAATGATATCGAACCTCTTTGCGAAGCTCTCGAAGTCAATACTAAACTTACCAATATTGAACTTACCAGTCAACCAGTTACCGGTTTGCCGGGCAATGATGTAAAGCTCGCTAGAATCAATTCGTACATCGCCAGAAATATTGTATTGCGCGGTAATGTTTTCTGGTGCCGCCGAGACCATACGGATTTCAAGGGTGATTGCCATAAAATGATTATGACATCTATGCTATCTAATGATAAGATTAATAGAGGTATCCCATATGACATAATGAATTATATATTTTCCTTCTGGCAATATAAACAATTTGCCTGAGTGCCTGAGTGCCTGAGTGCCTGAGTGCCTGTGTATATGTATAATTATTTGGTGCTATTGTTTGGTGTATCCATATAGCAATCGTCCTCATCGTCAAATGTAAATATTTGTAATTTGTGTAAAAATGATTGTAATTTTTCTAATAAATTTTTTTTCTGATTCTGGAAATAACTATTATTATGATTAGTATGAATGTATGGATTATTATAAATATTATTATACATATGATTATATATAGTATCATAAAAATTATAATATTTTATTCTAGATACATGACTCTGGGTACTATGACTTAGGACACTATGACTCTGGACACTATGATTTTGGACAGTATGACTCTGGACATTGAATCTTTCATTAAGTTTATCTATTAGTATCCGCTCTTCACTATTTATTTTATTAATGGACAAATAGATACCTACTATTTTCATAGGAAGACTATATGGATTTTGTAATTGATTTTGCAATTGGTTATGTATATTTTGACTTATTTCTTCAACACATTGAACAAAATTTGCAAGAGTATTATTATTTGTAATATTATTAATATTATTATTCTGCATATTTATATTTGTAATATTTCTACTCTGGATACAAACAATTATGTCTCCAGATACAACAATGTAATCTATTCCGGAATTATTTACTGTATTTGGGGAATAATACTGGAGTATTTGAGATTCTGGAATTACCTGGTATTTGGTATGACATAATAAATTCTCTATTTCATATTTTGAAAACATGTATATTGATATGTATATATATGTATATGTATTTATAGATAAAATTGAAATTAAAGAAATAATACTAATACTAATATTATTACATAATTATAAATTTATAAAATATAAAATACTAAATTGTAAAATGAATAAAATACAAATATTTTATAATACATATAAAAATACAACTATGTTTCATACAGGATTCTATGTAGGATTATTAGCTATTGGGACATCAATTATAAGAGAATATACTATTCCAAATGATAAAAAGTATGAATATACAAAAAAAGATTATTCTAAACCTATTTTACCTATATAATAGATACATAATACTTATTTTATAGCTATTTAATTTTTCTTTTCTTTTTTATTGTTTAATTTGTAATTTTGACCAATTATTCCCAAGAAAAATCATTTCTTCCTCCGCAAGTATTTCCCATGGAAGGCCTTCTGGTAGTTCTGGAAATACTGGAAATTCTTCTAAATTTGAAAACAAAGATAAATTCATATCCTTCAATAAAGGGCTAATTGAAGTAGTGTTATTTTTCTTATTTTTCTTATCTATAGGGTTTTCTAACCCTTCATCACTACCTCTTTTACGAGTGTGATTTTCTTGTTGTAGTTGTTGTGTATTATCTACTTCCATTTTTCCTACAAAATATATCTCAAATATATTATCAATACTTTAATAATAATTCATATTAGCTATATAATAATCAATTTTATTTATATTAGTATTATTTTTTCTATTATTTTTAATTTCTATTTTCTTCATATTTTCTATCTAGAACAATATAAACATATACTCAAAATAAAAAAATTGAAATAAATTTAATAAATCATATCTGGAAATATATAAATATAAAAATAGATAATACTATAATAGATATATAAAATATTAGAAGATATACAATATCATATACAATAATAAATAATAAATAATAAATAATAAAATATTACACTAATCTGAAAAATGGCTGAGCTGCAACAACAACAACAACAACAAGAAGAAGAACCGGTGATTCAATATCGATGTATTGCTATGAATAAAACTGATATTAGAAAAAGATGTAAAAAGGCAATACATAAAAATAGCAATTTATTCTGTACTATCCACAATAAGAAAAATCCTGCCCTAGTTGCCATTGGTCCCCTAGCTGATAATAATATGAATGATATTTGGAATTCAACAAGATTTATTGATGAAGAAACATATACAATAGAAAATGATCAAGCATTTATAGATTACGAAAGGAAAAAAGAAGAAGATGAAAGAATATATAGGGAAACTATTTTACAAGAAGTAATTGAAAAAGAACAACGTCTGGCATCTATTACAACATGTAAAGTCTGTCTAGATAATGAATTATTAAATGGAGATCTAATACGGTGTACTAATGCCGATTGTGATAATAAACATTTAGTATGTGTAGATTGTATGAAGGGTCACATTGATTCCCTAATCTCTAATGGCATGGCCGGGACAATTTGTATCTTCGATAAAAGTGATAAATGTAAAGGTGAATATTCTTCGGAAATAATTGAAAATGTTTTAACATTAACTAATCCTGAAATTAAAGATAAATGGACCGAACTAGTTCATATCGGTGAAATTACTAAAATGGCCAGTATTTGCGATGATTATGTTATTTGCCCACTTTGCTGTAAATGGGGCTGTATATTTGAAATCCCTGCTGGTGTAATGATAAACTTTTATATTCCCTGCGGCGGCTGTTCCAGGAGCTGGTGTAATGTTTGTAAGCGGCCGGCACATGAAGGCCGAACCTGTTATAAATTGGAATTCCTTAATGAGGAAAGTCGCGAAAAGAGATGCGACATAATTGATCATATGATTCAGGAAATTGTTACTAAGTCTCTGACACACTGTTGCAGCACTTGCGGTTGTTCTTATATTAAAGAAGAGGGATGTAATCTGATGATTTGCCCTAAATGCGACTCGATGAGCTGCTATTTGTGTAATATGAAATTATATTATAAAAACAATACTAAATATTGGCATTTTGCAGGGCACGAATTATCTGATGCTGATGCCCAATGTCGATTATGGAATAATGATGCCGGAGACGGTAAAGTTAATCAGGGTAATTTGGAATTTAATCAAAAAGCTATTGAAACGGAATTAATGAAATTTACAAAGGCTAACCATCCAGGAAATGTAGGAGAACTAATTTGTGAAAGAATTATACATACATTTGTAAAAGATGCCGAATATAAAAAAATAGTAACCATATTTACCGATATGTTAAAATTATTTAAAGGTATTAGAGTTAAATGAACATAAAATATGAATATGCATAACGAATGTATTTATGAATGTAGTATTAATTTTTTTATTATAATTCATAATTCATAATTCATAATTCATAATTCATAATTCATAATTCATAATTCATAATTCATAATTCAATTGATTCTGTACGGTAAAGGTTTTGTAGTCAAATTATCTATATTTATACTAGTTCCAGATTTAGTACAATCAGTGACTTGTATATTATGATCATGAATTAATATAATAGATTGTTCTCTAGATGGTGGTTCCCTAGATGGTGGAGGTGGTGCTTGTCTAGTAGGAGGTGGATTTGTTTTAATTTGTCTAGGATTATGAGTATCACTATCACTATTACTATCACTATTTTTTTTTAACATTATATAAAATGAACTTGTATCATTTGTATCAAAACTATTATAAGCCTGTGTAAATTTGGCATCATATTTATCACCATTACTTACATTTAATTTTACAATTTGCCCTATAAAAGGTAAATTCATAGTGGTGGCTTCATTCATAATATTATTATGCTGACGATACATTAAAGTGAATATATTATTAACTTCATAATATTTTTCAGATATATTTACATCATAACTATTACCATTTCTTAATATAACTTTAATCATTTGACCTAAAAAAGGTATATTATCAGTATTGCCCTGGATCATTTGCATTTTGATATTGTAAATTGATATTATAATTAAAATTTTTCAATTTTTACAATGTAATGAATTATAAAAAACATCTCTAAAAAACATCTTTCTTAAGTATATAGTCGTAAAGTAATAAAATGTCAAAAAAATCAATATCTAATAGAAGTCAAAATAGAAGTCAAAATAGAAGTGATGATATAAATAAAAATATTTTTGCATATTGTGATATGTTTACAATATTTATTATATCTATTCTATTAGTTATAATAATCTATTACTTATACAAACAATATAAATATTATAATGTAATTAAATCTAATTTTGAAGATACACCTGAAGCTACAGGTACACCAGATCAGGCAATGTCAAGAGCTTTAGGAGGAGAGAAGGCTCCTGAAATGGGTCCTCCTAAAGGATGTAAAACTAGTAATGATCTGGTAGGAGCATGTTCAGATTATGAGAATTGTTGTAATTCTGCAATTAGTAAATCGTGCTTTTGTACTCATCCATTAGTTAGTAAATGTAAAACCGAATATGATAATTGTATGAATGATAATGATATTCTTACTATATATACAAAAGAACAAAGAGCCCAAAAATGTCAAGAACAAAATAAAGGTTGTTGTGTTCCTTATAATAGTATTAGTATTGATAGTAATAAATTTCAAATACCTATTAAATATGATCAAAAAGATAATGTATTGTGTAATGTACCATCAATAAATAATATTAATCAAAAATGTATGGAATTATGTCAAACTAATCCAGATTGTGCCGGATTTTCTGTTAATAAATTGTTATGTACATTATTTAGTTCAATTAGTCCAATAACTCCTTATGTAGATCCATTTACAAAAAAACCAGTTGTTAATACAATAACAGATTTTTATGTTAAGAAATAAATTATAGATTATTTTGATTATTTTATGTTTTTTATTATTTTTATTATTTTTCTAATTTTTGTTATTTTTATTTATTATTCTAACATAAAGATTTATAACTATATATAAGTAATATATGGAAAAATATTATAATATTATATTACTAGAATGAATACAGAAGAAGTTCAAGAAGAAGTTCAATCAGAGGAAACAGAAGTTCAATCAGAAGAAAGCAAAGAAACCGAAGAAGATCAAGAGGAAACCGAAGAAGTTCAAGATGATCAACAAAACATATCTGGAACAGATAATGATTGTACTACCATTAGAGATAATGAAGATTTACAAACTAAGGGAAAGACTACAAAAGGAAAAAGAAACAATAGCAAAAAAATCACAAATGATAATACTACCGATGATGAAACAGAACAAAATACAACCACTAAATCAGCTCGCAAATCAGCTGGGAAATCAGCCAGGAAAAAAGACAATAAAACTCGGACAAGGTTCGAAGGAGTCTGTAGCTACTGTTCGAAAAGTTTTAAAACAGAATCAACATATATTAAACATACCACTGAGCAAGTATGTTATAAACCATCTGATGTAACGTATTGTAAAATTTGTAATATTAGATATGAAACTAAATTAGAATATAGTAAACATCTATTTAGTATGATTCATATTAATAATATTGGATGTAATAGTTTGGAAAAACTACAAACTAAAACAGTAGCTAGTATTCATACTGCAGATCCATATCTAAGTGCAACTGATATAAATAAAATTGCAAAGTCTAATCTGGGTGATAGCTTTACATTTGTATTTAACAAAGGTAATACTCAAACTATTACATTATCGACTGCTGTAAATAATATTGTAAATACTTCTGTAAATAATACTGTAAATAATAATGTAATTGAACAAATTAATACTAAAACTAATACTATTGAAAAAACAAATGCAAATAGTTTAGATCAAAGTAATTCTATTCCTAAACCTTTTCAACCAACGGAAAGGCAAACTAAAATTATAAAGTTTCTGGAACAACAAACATCAATTATTGAAAGCGGTAAATCATTTTTAAAAGTTCTAGATAATAAATTACAACTAGAAGATTATAAAGGACTACAACGTATAATTAATAATCTAGAAGTTGGTAATGATTACAAGCAAAATTATCTTAAAATGATCGAACTATTTATTAATATTCTTGTAAAAGAAAAAACAAAAGGGGAAAAGTTATATAAAGATAAAGATATTTCCCAACTAGTTATAAATCTTACTTCCTAGAATATTTATATCTAAATATATAATAAATAAAAACTTTATTAATTTTTCAATAATCTTTCAATAAAATGTCATCTAAAGGTAGCTCTCGAAGTAGCTCTAAATCAGTTAGTACAGGTTCTGGATCATCTATTACTGCAATTGGTCTTGGTGAATTAATGCTTTTTGCATTAATTTTTAAATTAATATATAATATTATTATTATACTTTATGTTACTAATTTAGAAAATAAAGATTGTAATTGTATTACTGATTGGAGACATGACTTTATCAAATATTATAGTGGTGTAATTATACTTTGGACAATTATTGCATTTATTTTACATATTAATAAAAAAACTGGTTATGGTAATATTATAAATAATATAGCTATGGGTTTTGGTCTTATTAATATTTATTGCTTATATACTTATGTTGGTGATCTTGAAAAAACTAAATGTTTGTGTGCAATTGAAAAAACTAAAAAAACACATTATTTTCTATATATATGGAGATATGTAATTGTAGCTATTATAATTCTAGCTCTTCTAAGTGTTATATTCGGATCAATGGCACAAATCAAATAAATTATATATTTACATTTATATTTATATTTTCATATTCATAATTTTCATATTTTTATATTTATTTCTATATATATAATAACAATCTAAGGAGATATAATCGTAAAAATGTTTATATATATATTAGGATTTTTATTATTTGGAATAATGCTTTTATGTCTAATAGGATTAGGATTTTTAACAACTGCTGTTTTTAATATTACAAAATGTATAATTCCTGCAAATCCAACTGTAAATTCTAATACTAAAGAAATAATAAGTTCTACTGTAGAAATACCTGAATGTTCTAATATAAATCTTAGTTCTATTAATCTTATGATATCAAAAATATCATTAATTATAATATGGATTATATTTGCAATTAGTATATTAAGTAGTTTATATCTTTTTATTAGTGACTAATAAACCTAATAAGCTTTAATCCTTATTCCAGATTCACTCATACCTATACTTGTAACCAAATTAAATTTAATTTCTCCTTTTGAATTTTTATTATGTAATTCTTTAATATTCTCACATCCAAGATAACTCATTCCAGATTTCAATCCTCCGTTTATTTGATCTATTACATCCAAAACGCTACCCGATAATTCCTGCTCTCCATCAACACCCTCAGAATGGATTTTCTTATTAGTATTACTATTACTATTATTATTACTACTACTACTATTACTACTACTATTGATTTTACCGCCACCACTTTTTTCTTGCTTACTTAAATTGGCCATCGTAGAAGCCATACCCCTAATATATTTAAACCTTTTGCCATTTCTATAAATAATTGATCCTGGACTTTCCTCTGTAGATGACAATGTTCTACCTAGCATAATAGCACAGGCTCCAGTTGCAAGTGCCTTGACTTTATTACCCGTTTTGCCCAAACTGCCACCATCGCAAATTATATTAGGCATAGGTGGCATAGGGTGAGTAGGACTCGTAGGACTCATATCACCTGTTACCTCAATAAGACATTTATATTTAAAACATTCGCTAACGGCGCTAAATTGACCCTTACCTATACCTGTTTCCAACCTAGTGGTACATATGCTTCCATTTCCAATTCCTACCCTAATACAATCTACATCTAATTCCGCCAGGGCCGCATACCCTTGCCAGTTACAAACATTACCAACCATTAGAACTAGATTAGGATATTGCGAACGAATTAACTTAATCGCTGCAAAAACATTAGTATTAAATCCATTGGCAACATCAACACATATCAAATCGGCGCCGGCCGCTACTAATCTGGCAAGCCGCTCTAAATAGTCACCTACTATACCAATAGAGGCGCCCACACACAAAGCCCCATTGGCATCACTACAAGCCTTATATTTATTATCCTCATAATGGCGAATATTCTTCAAAGTAATTAGACCAGAAAGCATATTATTCATTACAATAGGTATTTTTTCTATCTTATTCTTCAACATCAAATACTTGGCATCATTTAACATATTTTCTAATGATAAATCTGTATCTAGCTTAATTACATTATTTTTATTGATGAAATCAACTACTTTTAGAGGAGGGGCAACTGGTGTATTAGGTATTTCTGGCATAGTATTCATATGCTTCATATATTCAATATCACGTCTAGTTACCATACCTATAAATGTGTTTGTAACTTTATCAACTACACAGAAAGACGATACATTATAAACATCTCGCAATTCTTCAATATCAGATAATGAAGCTTCCGGCGAAATGGTATATGGTTCTGATATTATGTATTGTAAAAAACGTTTAACCTTTGTAACCTGGGCTACTTGTGTATCAATATCCATATAACGATGGATAATCCCGAGCCCACCATTCAGTGCCATTTTAATAGCCATTTCGGTTTCGGTAACTGTATCCATAGGGCTACTTATTAATGGTGTCTTAAGAATAAGGTGTCTATCATTAGTACCTATATCAGTTTCTAGAGAAATTGAACTACGAGTTGATATAGTACTTAATAGAGGCTCCATTAGGATGTCATCAAAACAATACGAAGTTCCTAAATCCATTTTGTTTGTTATTTGTTGGTTATTTGTTGGTTATTTGTTGTTATATATTTTTATTTTGGTGTTTCTAGATATGTATTTCTAGATATGTATTTCTAGATATATATTACATGATTATTAATAATTATAAACGGATAAATGTAAAAAGGAAAAAATTATAATTAGTCTAATTCCATAAAAGGAGGATAGAATTGTCTAATATCAGTCTGTTTTAGTACTGGAGTAGCTTGTGAACTAGGTTTTGAATTAGCTATTATAGCTTTTCCTAGAGGAGAAGTATGTAAGATTGAATCTTTATCAGCAATCATTAGACACATAAAGAATAGAGGCATCATGTTTACTAATGTAGAATCAACAAGTTTATTAGTTTTCTGTTTATTTTGCAATTCCTCTTCTAACTCTTTTTTACTGATTTCATTAGCTTCTACTTGTGCTATAGTATATAATACTGATTGTAAATTAATAGACAAATCATTCATAGATACTTCTAAATCCAATAAATTATCATATTTTAATATATCATTATCTACACAGAATTGAAGTTTAGAACATAATATTGTATAATCATTGGCTATATTTCTAAATGTTTTATTAATCTTTTTAAAATAAATTTGCATATCTTCCATTTTTGATATGTTATGTATATATTATATTTTTGCGTAGCTAGAATACTATATAACTATATTAAATAATGATATGAATTTTAGACTTTATTCGCATCAGAAAATGAAAAGAAAAAGGAAAAGAAAAAGGAAAAGAAAAAGGAAAGTGATTTATATTTTAATCTAAAGGAATATATGCGCTAGGATTAGTTTTATATGGTGGAGGTATTATATGAATATCATTAGGAGTATCATTAGGAGTATCATTAGATATATATATTTCACTATATTGAGGTAGTCCATTTAGATATGTTGGTGGATCTTGCAGTATTTCATTTTCTGCTGATATGCGAGTTCTATTGTATTGTGCCATTTTTTGCAATTTTAAATTTGTAATTTTACAACACCCAAATACTATAATACACATCATAAATAATATAAAAGTTACAAACATTAGTATATTATTCATATTAAAATTAGTAACTTGACTATCATTTGTACTAGGGATATCATTTTGTATACAATCGCAATAACATTTATCAATCATATAATCACATTGATCTAGACAATAATTTATTAGAAGATCTGTTGGTACTACATTTGGAAAATCGCAATATGTTATATTACGAGACATGATATATATGATTATGTATAGTATATATGATTACGTATGTTTATATTTGTAAATATATGATAAATAAAATGGAGAAGAAAAATATAAAAAAATATAAATTATAAATTTTAAATTACATAAATACACAAATACAAGAATAGATACAAATTATATAATATATAGTTTACTCTTCATCATCTGATTGTTTAGAAGCTTTGGCCTTAGGTTTAGTTACTTTTTCTGAAGTTTTCTTTTCTTTCACGGGAACGGGTGCTGTTTCGGCTTCTTCGTCATCAGTATCAGCCTTGGCTTTAGGCTTAGGTGCTTTTTCAGCCTTAGGTGCTTTTTCGGCCTTTTCAGCCTTAGGGGCTTTTTCGGACTTCTTCTTTACAGGTGCAGCTACTGCTTCTTCTTCGTCCTCAATAGTAGGTTGATTTACAACTTTCTCCTTGGGTTTAGCAACTTCCTTCTTTCCAGTACTTTCGACTTTAACATCTTCCATTTCTCCAGAATTCTTCTTAACACGTTCAAGCTCAGTTGCCTTCCATTCTTGAAGTTTTACATCATAAATCTCTTTCTCCTTTCGGTAAGCAGAATCGTATGGTTCTTTTTCATTATCACTAAGTTTACCCCACAATAGTCCAGCTTCAGTTGAAATCTTATTTTGCAATTCCTTACCTTTAAATTCATCTTTAAATTGATCAGTAAGGTCCTTACGATGTTCATTAACAAATCGAAAATATCCATTAACAGGGCCTTTCGGCTTGGGTTGCGGGAAATCTCCATTTTTAAGAGCAGCGGATTTTTGCTTTTCTAATTCCGTATCATAAGCTGCCTTTTGATCGGCAGCCTGTTTATTATATTTATCCTTTTCTTTCTGAGAAAGTTTAACCCATGCAGCTCGTTTAAGAGTTAAATAGTTATTTTCCTTGGAAAACTTAATACCATCGGCCTTGGATTTTTCAGAAAATACGAGTCCAAAAATATCAATAGCCTTCTTGGGTTTTTCAAGATCGGAAGGTTTAAATTCAGCGGCTTTCACCTTTTCACGTTTATTAGATTTAGTAATTAATTTTTCAAGACTTTCACGATCTTCTCCCCAAAATAGTTCAAGAATAGCATCTTTGCTTTCATCATTATCTTCAAAGAAATTAGTAGCAATTATATCAAGAGTATCAAGAAAATCTTTTCCTTTTTGAGGATTAGCTCTGAATCGAGCATTATAAATATGAGATTTAGTAGATTCCATTTCTGAATTAGAATTATTAGTAGTTTTAGTATCAATAGATTTATTAGATTTAGTAGATTGTTTAGATGCTGATGCCATTGTAATAGATTATTAAGATTGCTTTAAATTGAATTAATTGCTTTGAATGCTTAAAATGCTTATTTATATAATACAATCTGTTTATAACTTTCAAAATTCAATTTTTTAAATCATATATATTAATATTTATAATAAATGGAAAAAAATGGTAATTATGGTAATTATGTATAAATATGGATAGATATAAATATATATAAAGAAAATTGAATTTATATGATCATAATAACATATTTATAATTTATATTTGAGTAATTGAATTTTTGTAATTTGAGTAATTGAGTAATCGAATAATCAAAATGGCTACTTCTATTGGTCCTATTGTTTCTAGTCCTAAAGCAAAACCTTATGACTATTCTATTTATAATCTAGCATCATTACCGCAAGATGATTTCAATAGAATAATTGATATTAATAACCGGGGACCTGAATTTATTAAATTTATTAATCATTACAAAAAAATTAGTAATAGATTTGAATATGATGATGAAACCGATATTGAGACTAATGAATATATTACGATATTGATAGATCACATCAATTCACAACGTCAAAAATTTAACAAATGGAGCTTTAAGTTCTACAAAAAATGCTTGAAAATTGAAAAGTTTTTCAAAGTTAAAAAGGGTGATAGAGACGATGATGAAGATGATGATGATGTTTTAGACACATTAAAATGTGCTTTCTGCGAACAATACAAACTTAGAAAAGACTTAAAAAAATGTGGCATTTGTAAAACAGTTCGATATTGTAGCATTGCATGTCAATCCCGCGATTGGAAACTTAAACATAAGGCCGATTGTAGCCTAGGGTGTAATGCAGCGCATCAAGATATGGAAAATGATTTGGAAATTGACTCGGAGATTGAATCGGAACCCGAAAATGTTAAACGTAACTCTGATATTAATGATGTGGATTAGGATATGTATTAGGATTATAAAAAAATTTTATAAATTTTTATAAATATTATTTATAAATATTATTTATAAATATTATTTATAAATATTATTTATAAATATTATTTATAAATATTTTATAAAATATATTATTCTCATAAACTATAATCAATAATATTTTTCAGAAAACATAATAAAGAATGTTCTATAGCCAAATAGATAGCATTCTGTTTATTTCTTATATCTTCTATTTGATCTAATATTTTGTTTTGTTCTTTTTTTGTTAGATACACATCATCATATTTTAGTAATAATAAATTTATTTGATTATGTAAATCTTGTATTTGATCTTCTTTAGATTGATTTATTTTAGTAGACATGATATATTGTTATTATTATTATATTGTAAATACTAAACAATATATATTTATGTGTCCAGATACATAATATAAAAAAATCAATTTTTTAGATACATATATATATATACATATGTCTATTTATCATCTGATCCATATTTAATATTCATTTTTCTATCAAGTTTTTGATTCTCAAGAATTTCATCTAAATTATCATGATATATTTCATGGTCTTGCCAGATCTCTTGACATTCATCACACCAGATTTTTTTAGATGACTCATAATATTTAATAGGATTAATAGTACTATCGCAATTATAACATTTATTAGTATCTGGAATAGTATTTGAAATAATTTTAGAATTAGGTTTAGTATTACTTCCTGACGGCATCCTTATGCGCGATATTATTATATATAATATAATAACTCTTATTGATTTCAATTTTATGATTATATATAAGTTTTATATTTTCCAAAACCTCCCGCTCTAATATTTATGTGGAAAAATTAGGTTGATAATTTCATTTTACACCAGTATAGCATGTATATTTCATTTATCCTAATTGTGGAGGGAAAAGTCGTTTTGTAGATTACATATTTTCCATATTTAGTGTATTTTTCATTCAATAATTAGATTTATGAACTTAAACTAAGCGTGGAGGCTAATTTTTAAATTATAAATTTTATAAAAAATGAAAGTTATTAAAAAATTTTTTAAAAATGTCAATTTTTAAATCTATAAATTTTTATCCCCGTTTTTGAAAACCTCCCCCTCTGCTTTTATGGTACGGGAATTGCGTTTCACACCAGTTATCGCATTATATTACGGTTCATACAACGGTACTGCCATGATTTACACGGTACGAAAACTGCGCTTAAGATTTATATTAACACTCATTATATATGATTTATCAGTATATACATAAGTATATACACAGTACAAAATTTGTATTGTATCTTGTTTTAATAATTATATCTCTATATTTTCATGTTTTATATATTTTTATATATTATATATTATATATTATATATTATATATTATATATTTTTATAACTTTATAACTTTATATATTTTAAATATTATTATATACATAAACTATTATATAACTGTCAATACACTCGCGTGCGCGCGCGCGCGCACGCGGGAAAAGATAGAAAAAGAAAAAAAATAATATATAATATATATTATATATAAATAATATATAAAATATATAAAACATATAAAGATAATTAAATAGGATAATACATTAATACATACCCCTTACAATTTATGTACTATACATATAGTTATGCTATACTTATGTCTAGAGTGATATCTTCAATATAATGAGTGTTAAATTAAATCTTTAGGAGCAATTCTTGTACTGTGCAAAAACCTGGTTGTACTGTTGTATGAACCGTACTTTCGTATATAAATCAGCGTAAAGCGCAATTTCCGTACCATAAAAGCAGAGGGGGAGGTTTTCAAAAACTGGAACAAAAATTTATAAATATTAAAAAGTTGTAAAAATATTATTTTTAAATTTTACATTTCTGTAAATACAATTACAATTTACTGTATAGTACAGTAATTGCTCTTTATACTTATTATATTAAATATCACGGTTCATACAACGGTACAGTTATTGTTACAAACAGTACAAGAATTGCTCCTAAAGAATAATATGACACTCAATATATAGTATATATCATTATATACACAAATACAAAGACAGTACAAACATAGTACAAAAATTGTAAGGAGTATAAATAATGTGTTTAAAAATGAAAAATAAAATATTAATATATTATAATATATAATAAATTATAAATAATAAATAAAAATGTCAGATCGAATTTGTCCTACATGTAATAATACATTTAATTTTCCAAGCAGATTAAAAAAACATTTTGAATCAGTAATACATTGTAAAAAAACTAAAGAACAAATTGATGAATTTTTTGTTAAAAATAGAAATTATAATAATATTCTTTATAAATGTGATAAATGTCAATATACATTTATACAAAAATCATCTCTAAATAGACATATGAAATATTCGGAATGTTCTAAAAGAAATAATATAAATTCTTCAACTAATCCTGATTTAATAAATTTATTATCATCATTACCTCAAGATGTTATATCTTCTCTTCTAGCTACACATACAGCAAATAATCAACTAAATAATCATCCTGTCAATAATATAGCAATTACAAATAATAATCCTTCAAATAGTAATAATACAACTAATACAAATAATACAACTAACACAACTAATAGTAATAATGTAATTACTAATAATACATTTATTCAACAAATTAATCCTTTTGGTTTTGAAGATGTAAGAGCAATACCAATTGATGAAATGAAAAAAATATTAAATTCTGGAAGAGATGCCGGTATACATATCATAAAAACTATATATAATAAGATTGAGAATAAGAATTTCTATAAACCTAATATGAGTCGTCCAGAGATAGCATGCCTTAATACAGATTTTAATTTAACAATTTATAAATCTAAACCTTTTTGTGATGCTCTATTTGATAGATGTATAGCTTTACTACATCATATGTTATATCTTTGTAAAAATGAATATACAAGAGAAAATATAAGAACTATATATGATAATATTGAAGATATTGAAACAACTATGAGAACAGAAATATATGATCAAAATTTACAAAATATAGTTGAACCTAAAACTAAAACTAAATTACAAAATATTATAGAATCGGAATTTAGAACAAAAATACAAAGCATTATAGAATCGGAATTTAGAAATAATAATATGAGTAATAAAAATAGAATTCAGAAATTTATACAGGATACAAAAGATAATAAAGATACTAAACAAAAAACTAAAAAATTAATAAATGATATTTCAAAACTTAATCAAGAAACCAATAATGAATTATGTATTTCTATAAGTGATAGAGAACTTAATCAAGTATTAGGAGATCCTAATGTTGAAATTGGTTTAACAAAATCTGAAATATTACTAGATTTACGTCTTAAACGTTTTGAAGAAAGTATTTATTATAATTATTGGAATGATAGAAGTGAGGCAATTAATGAATATATAATTAATCATGAAAAATCACAAATAGGAGACCTTAGAAATATAAGAATATTACAAGAGAAAATTAAGATGATGTTAGACCTTATAAGACTACGTCATGAAAATTGGAAACAAGATGAAGAATTGGACTTAAATGTTGATGAAATTATAAAAGTACAATATTTTGAAAATATTGAAGATTTACAAGCAATACAAGATTCTAATAATAATTTAAGTATATTAGAAGAAATAGAAGATTTATATGAATTAGAAGAAATAGAAAACTAAATAGTGCTACCAGCTAAATCTAAATTTAATATATTTTTAGTACCTATATTATCTTTTATGGTATCTAGAAAACTATCAGATGCTAATTTTCTATCTATATTTTGAACATTTGATGGAACAGGAGGAGGTTTAATACTACTTATAAATTTATACATATCTAATCTAGTTTTATTATTCTCATCATTCTCAACGTATACAGGTTTATATTTCTTATCACAATTACTATAACACTCTTTATAAATCTCATTTTCTTCTTCTGGAGATGTCATTTCTAGAATTCTATATCCATTTCCATATTCATTTCCATTTCCATATCCATACCCATCTATTAAATTATCTAAAGACCTTGATATAAATCTATTAAGATTCGTAGTTAAATCCTTATATTTACTAACCCTATCTTCAATATTTATCTCTTTAGGTATGTTATTATTTATAAATTTAGTATTATCACTCCTATCACAATTAGTTTCCTGTTTATTAGTTTCCTTTTCACATATATTTTCTTTTTCATCTTTTTTATATTTTTCCTTTTCCCTAATCATCCTTTCATTATATTCCCGATCCATTGTATAAAGCCAGTCTCTAATTTGACTAGAACTATTAAAATTATGACATAAAGTATAATAAGCATCAAAACCTACATCTAAAATATAGTTTTGTAAATTTGTAATATAATTAAGTTTCAATGCCTCATTTTTAACATAATCGGAAATATAATGGACTGATTGATCCCTATTATCTTTGTCAGCATCATATATTTCCCTTATTACTAGGAAATTGTCATTGTCTTGACGGGCAATTTTCATTAATTCCATTCGCAATTCCTTATCCGTATAAAAACTAAAGTGATATTTAATAGATTCGCTATAGCTTATGTTTTTATCTACCCTTACACCTAAGCCATAATTCATAAAACAAGTTTTGACTATAAAACTCTTTTCAGATATATCTTCCACATCAATCATATAATCCATACTTTCCATTTTGAATACAAACCTCTTATAAACAAACGCCTCCAATTTAGCATTAGTTTTATAATAATCATAAGAGAATATATTAGATTTCATAGAACCTAAACTTTGTTCAATATTATAATTTAATTGTTCTCTGCTTTTTGAATTTAGATATACTGGCGCTCCCCTATTTTGATAAACCTCTTCCGAACTTACAGTAACGTGATCTATTTTATTTTTAGTATATTGTATCTTATTCTCTATACCTTTAACATTGATCTCCGCATCAATATGAGATAATGTAGTCTCTGTAATAGTACTATGATATGATAGATGCTCAACACCTAATTTACCAGCCAATAATAACAACATTTCCCTCTCCTTTTCCACTTTCCTTTTTATATAAATACTATCATTATAATATTGACCATTAAAGAGGTGAAAATACAAGCAATTGATCTCTGGAAATAGTTTATCATCAAATGACAATGTTATTTGTTTTGGTGTATATGATGGTGTATATGATGGTGTATGATGTGTTGTAGTATATTTCCTTCTAAAATTAATTAATGATGTTTTTTCAGGTATTCTTAATCTTTCTCTTTCTCTTTCTTTATCTCGTTCTTTATCATTTTTCAATATTGGACGTATTCCAGATACTTGTCTAGATACATTATTATGGTCAATCTGGTCAATCTGTTTAATTTGTTCATTCTCATTCTCATCATTTTCACTACCTTTAATCATAGACGGAGTCTCAATAAGTAGGGAATTTGTTACAAGTGATAAGTCTTTATTATTATTATTATTATTATTATTATCATATTCTGGAACATTATTAAATGTTACATTATTATTTTGTTTATTTGAATTATTAATATTATTAACATTATTAGTATTTTGATAATTTATAATATCTGTAATAGATGCTACAGCTATACCTTTATTTTCTAGTTCCTTAATTAGTTTTTTATATTTAGATGATGAAAAAAAACTCTTCTTCTTAAAAAATCTATCATGTAAGAATATAATACATGTTGGATCATTATGAACATACATGTCTAGATATAGTTATTCTAGATATAATTATTGGTTCTGGAATAACTAATATTTATTATTTTATTATTATTCATTGATATAAAAATTGAAAAAGTATAATAGTAAATATAAAAGTATAAATAATAATAATAATAATAATAATAATAATAAATACTAATAAACTATTTATAATAGTAATAAATAAAGTACATAGTTCTAGATACATATTGCTAGATACAAAAATGTTACATACTTTAGATTTTAGTGCTCAACTTGCGATGTCATGCGCCACCAATTCTATAAACAATCAGCCAGCTATTGTTAAATATTGGATTGAGGGGAAACTATCCCCAATAATTAAAGAGAAAAATATAAAAATAATTATAAATGATAATACAAAAAAAAAGTAAATTATTTACTAATAATACAATTAAATAAATACATAAATATTACTGTTCCTAATTTTTAACACTAATTTTTAAAATTAGTACATATGTATTTTATTGTATTTTAGGTTGTTTTACTAAATTATATACATATTACATATAACACTGCACATATTAGTAAGAGTGGTAATATGAGTAATATAAGCGTAAAGTATATATTTAATGACTAATAACTAACACACTTACACAAAGAGAGAGAGTGAAGATATAAAATAAAATTAAGTAATATTGATTCCTACCTTTTTTCTTTTTCCAAATAAAATTGATTAATATAAAGAATAACTAAACATATAAATTATAATAAATATAATAATAGATATAATAATCGATCTAGAATGGGTGTTCCAGGTCTGTTTTCATCTTTAATTAAAGAACATAATAGTGAAGAAACGCAAATAATTAAAAAGAGTATTGATAACGATTTAACTAATCATTTTTATCTAGATTTCAATTGTGCTCTCTATACCGCTCTATATGCTAATCCAGATATCAAAACGGAAGATACATTAATCATATATATAATCGAGTATCTAGAAACACTATGTAAAATTATTCCCGATTTATCATTAATATACATTGCGATCGATGGTTGCCCTCCTGCGGGAAAACAGGTTCAACAGCGAGCCCGGCGTTTTCATAGCATCTGTAAGCGCAATCGCATTAATAAGATAAATGATACATTTGGTAGTGAAATTGATAAGACTAAAGTTAATAATGAAATTGATACTAATATATTTACACCTGGAACGGCTTTTATGTATGAATTATCGGCCGCTATAAAAAAAGCGATTAAGACTAGTGAAGTATTTCGAAATACGGCGGTCATATTTTCAGATGCCAGTATTCCTTCGGAAGGAGAACATAAAATACTACACCACTTAAAACTGGCGGCGCACGTGGCCATTGACGGCACTGATAAAGAGAAGCAACTCTATGGAACACCTCACAATACTATTATATATGGTCTAGATGGTGATCTAATCCATCTTTCCCTTATAAATGGGCAGAGCAATACTTATTTATTTCGGGAGGCCAATGAATACGGGAATCTGGCCAGCAATTATGAAGGCAAGAAATTCCTATTTATGGATATTGATACTCTTTCACTAGGCATTTTAGAAAGTTTTAAGAAATATTTACCTACTCTAGATATGAAAAAATCTACTAATAGTCAATATAAGCAAAAATATATTGATGATTATGTATTTATCAGTATGCTTCTGGGTAATGACTTTATGCCTAAGAATCATTGGTATAGTATATATGAAGGCGGCTATGATAAATTAATGTCCTCCTATTTCCAAATTCATAACCATACTGAAGATTTCCTAGTGGATAGTACATCACTCCAAATCAATACGGAAATGTTATGCGATATTATGTTTCTGATTAAGGAACAAGAGCAAAGTGCGGTGATTAAATTATTTGAAAAAAGGAAAAAGGCCCGTGTCTATATTAAACCGGAAATGTCCGAGCGCGAACGGCAACAATTAATTACGGATTTCTATCCATTACAACACCTTTATGTAGAACAGGCCATTGAACCCACTAAACCTAACTGGCAAATGCGATATTATAAGATATGCTTTAATATGGAAAATGGACAGGACAATCTTTCTATGGTCTGTCAATCTTATTTGAAAACATTGGTCTATAATTTCCTATATTACTTTGATGAATGTCCATCGAATGAGTGGTATTATCCATATGCTTATGCCCCCACTTTTACCGATGTCTATGATGAATTGCTAAAGCATAAGAATATTAATGCCACTTCTAGTAATAAGATTTTCCATTTTAAGCAAACGCCGGCAATAGATCAGCAAACATTGTTATTCTCGGTATTGCCTTTTTCTAGCCGCTTTCTAATGGTTAAAGATGCGGGGAGGAAATTGAGCGACCCTAAATGCCCAATGAATATATATTTCCCGAAACGTTATGGGCTTAATGTGGCATTTCATAGGTATTATCATGAATGTACACCTATTATTTATAGATTAGATATGGATAAAATAAAAAAATTTATGAAAGAATGTAAATTTACAGAAGATGAATTGAGAAGGAATCTGGTAGGCGATTTGTTTATTATGAATGCTTAGAGAGGTTTATGTATTTTATAAAATTGAATATTTTTAATATAAAAGATAAATTATAATAAATATTATAATAAACTAATAAACTAATAAACTAGCATAGTAATTAATATATATCTTTTACTATTCTTGTAAAATGAGTTGGGAAGATGATGATGATCCATTTGAAACGAAAAGCATTTGTATTAGGAATGATATGAAAACTGATATTTCATTTAATAAATTTAGTATTTCTGGTATGTCTACAGAAGCATCTAAAGAGCCTATTGTAGATGGATTTGTTAAAAGGACATTTAATATTGCTAAATTTAAAACATTTTTAGAGCGTCACCCTAATAAATCTAAAGCATTAGGTGAATATTTTAAATCATTTATTCAATATAAATTGGAAGAAGATAATGATAAACCTGGAAAACAATATAAACAAATAAATTTAGAATTACCATTTGCAAAGATCCATTTACCTAAAGGTCCTGCGGTGATTCAATGGAATTCCTGGTGTGAAAATATTGATAATATTAATAATGATTTATATAGAGATGTTTTTGCATCATTTGGTAATAAATTTCCTAGAGGTATTAAGTTAGTATCAGGAGTTGTTCTTGATAAGAGAAATACTGTAAATAGATTTAATATGTCTAAGACAAATTCTGTTTCAACTGCTAGTTTTCAAGGTACCCTAGCTAATTGTGTAGGTACATCTATTAAACCTGAAGATACATTTGGTAAATCTGAATATTGAGCAATGAAATATATTTTGATGTTTTGATATTCTATGCCACATTAGATTTTACAGTGTAATAAAATATAAATTTTGTTTGATATTTTCTTAATTTTTTTAATTTATTTACATAATAATTACTATTTGTATCTATATTCATATCCATTTTCAAAGATGATACCATATCAGGTGGTAAATCATAAATTTTAAATACATATCGATGAGTGCCTTTAGGAGGCCTAGGTGGTGTATATGGGACTATTGTTGATACTTGGTTTGTAATTGATGAATTGGTATTTGAATATGTATATGTATAAACCCAGTGTGTATATGTATGATTTGGTGCTGTTATGGATTTATCTATTTCGAAACCATTCGGCGCATCTGGATCAGTCAATGTTACTAAATATGTATGATTTTGTAAAGCATTATTAAATATTACAGTAGGTTCTTTATTATATATAATATTATTAGTAAGATCATCTTTATGCTTTAGAATACCATATTTAGGATATGAAATAGTTAATGTAGGTTCTGGAGTAATAAGTGTTTGCGAACCGCCTTTTTGTTTTTTAGTTTTCCTAGATACAGATTTGTATTTAAATGTACATTTGGATTTCTTTTTAGATTTACTTTTTCTAGATACTACCATTTTGTTACTTTATTATATATATAGTATATATTCTATTACAAATATAGAAAAAATTGAATTTATATTACAGAATGCTTTACATATATATATTATATATCTGTTTCCATATCTGTTTTCATTCACAATGCCATCATTAAATACCCTTGAAAATATTCATTTATTGACAATTCATAAATTAGATGTATTGATGATAATAATTTTGATTATGACTGCATTAATGGGCGTCTACTACTATCTATTATTGAATGAATCTATATTGAATAGTCAAATGGTACAAACCCATAATACATATATTAAGGCTTATATTACATATAATAATACTAATAATAATATTACGGTTAGGTATTACTAATGTTATATATCAATATTTATGAATATAAAACTATTTTTCTTTTTATTTATAATTACACCTAGTAAAAATAATGAGATACATATCCATTTCCATTTCCCAATATGTCCGAACGTTTTAGATTAGCTAGACACTGTAATGAAGAAGGCTATAAATTACTCTATGATTCTATTGCAAAGTCTATGAGTGAGCCGCCGAATCCAATTATGATTGGGAAAATAGGTGCCAATGAGTTGCTAGTTATTTACCAGGCAATTGGTATTTTACAAAATCAAATTGCCGATTTTTCACCAGATATAATGAGAGAAGGTTGTTTTACTGCCGGAATATATCCTCCTACTAAAGAAGGATTCCTCATATTCGTAAATAAATATCTGGAAGCTATTAAAAGTATGAATATATTGGCCAGTTGGAATGACAGAATATTACAAGTAGAAGAATACGTCTGGAATAATTATATTGTAAAAGGTAAGACTGGAGGACCTGGAAGAAGAGCTGGGGAACAATTAGGTATTGTTGAATTAACTAGTCTAGAATCATTTTATACTGAACCTAAATATTGGTGGCAAACATTATATGAAAATAAAACCATCTTAATAATTTCTCCCTTTGTAAAATCTATCCAGGCGCAATTGGATTTGAGTAAGCGCAATAAAGTTTGGAAAGGCCGCTGGAAAGGTTTCTGGCCAGAGTCAATTAAGTTTAAATACATAAAATGTAGGCATCCTTATTATTTATCTAGTGAAGAGGAGAAGGCAAAATATCCAGAAAGTCTAGAACTAATTATGAAAGAATATGAAAAAGAGATTGAAAAATTGAAGGAGGGTGACGGAGAAGATGATGGGAAAGATGCGAAAGGCAACTACGGATTCGATATTGCTCTAGTAGGGAGCGGAGCTTATAGCATTTTACTGTGTGATTATATAAAAAGAATGTGTGGTAAGAGTACCTTCCACCTGGGCGGAGGACTACAAATGATGTTTGGAGTGTATGGTAACCGTTGGTCGCCTGAATTTAATAAAAGCTCATTCCTAAAGGAATATATTAATGCGGATTGGATTAGACCATTGGAAGAAGAAAGACCTCCTGGGTATAAGAATCAAGAGGGAGGTGCTTATTTTTAGAGAAATCCATGTGTGGCACAACCTGATACTGCCTTTTGCTTTTTGAGTTTATTAATCATTTTAGGACTTAGTTTTTCATAGAAATTATCTTTTAAGACAGAGGATTTATTTTTAAATAATGTTTTTCTTATTTTTTTAGACTCTTTAAATAATTTATTCTGTGATGTCTTATTTTTAACTATTTTAAAAAGCCTGGCTTTAACTGCAGGTGGATATTTTTTACCATCTTCTAGAATAGTTCCTTTACAACCTTTAGTATTACAAAATACTGACATACATTGATCTAAATTTATTTTCCTCATTTTTTTACTTGTCAATTTTTTTATGTTCTTTTCCATATTAGATCTAATTATTGCTTTTTGCTTAGAACTAGTAGCATTTTTAAGAATATGATCACGCAATTTATTCATATGTTTTATATTAGCTTTATCATATTTATCCACAAATTTACTACAATATTTATTTTTACAATCGGAAAGTTCCTTTCTAGAAATTCTGGAGGAAGACTTGGACTTAGATGACTTCTTAGACTTAGGAGACTTCTTAGACTTCTTAGACTTATGAGACTTATGAGACTTAGTAGTAGGCATATTTTATAATGATTATTCTAGATAGATGATTCTAGATATATTTTTATTATTATTTATAAAGATATTATTATTCTAAAAATGGAAAAATATATTAAAATATACAAAAATTGAATTTATATTATCTGATATAGATTATTATTATTATTATTATTATTATTATTATCATTTGTGTAAGGCAAATCTTTGGAAAATATGGATACACAAAATGTTTTGAGCAAACTAAGTGAACAAACTAAACGACGACTATTCAGTAGTGGAATCCTTTTAATTATGAAGGAAGAGCTGCAGACAGCTCTTATTGATTCATTATCAAAAATGACAAATGATGATCAAATTATATTTTTGAATATGATGATAACGGCTTTGGAACGAAAAAAAAACTAATATTTTGTAGGTTATTACTTTTTTTTATTTTTCACTTTCACTATCACTATCATTATTGTATCTAGCATTATGAAATTAAAAACTCTATATATAATAAAATACATATCCATATAAATAATAAATGCCCAAATCATCTAAACCGTATTGTCCGCCAGGAAAGATTATGCGGAAATCCTACAAATCAGCATCTGGTAAAACAGTAAAAGCTCGTTGTATTCGCAAACCAGGTCTCCTTCCAGGTAAAAGTTCCGAGCGCGCTCAACGAAGTATTACTAAATCAAAAATGCGTTCTATGAAAGCCATGAGAATGAGTAAGAAAATGGGTCTGAGTATGCGTTCCAGATGTAAAAAAAATCAAACATTACGAAGTGGATATACTCGTCGCCCCTATATTCGTAAAGTATCTGGTGTAAATGTTCGCGGATCTCTAGTAGCTCCTGGATGTATTAGTAAAAGAGGTAAATCATTAAAAATACACGGGGAACCTACTAGTCGTATTGTTTTAGACGAAGAAGACCATTTCCTAAGTGAACACGGATATTTTGATATTGATACTAAAACTAAAGAAGAACGTCATAAAGCTCTACATAAATTGATTAAACATTTCATTCCTATTAAAGGAAACATGGCTACATATAATTATGTTATTAGAGCTCTTAATGCTAGGTATATTCTTAATCGTAATGCAAATCCTAAGATAGCCCGCATATTTAAGGCGGACCAAAGGGCAATTAGCGCCGAATATAAAAAAATGAAAACTATGTAATTATAAAGTCTATATATATATATACTCTATGTTTTCTGATCTATTTTATCTTCCTTTTCATCTTCCTTTTTATTCTCTTCTAAAACTTCACACCATCTATCCCAATACATATTCGGTTTTTCAATATGCTTATAACACATATCTTCATCTTTATTCATTATAGAATTACAACACCTTTTATATTTATTTTTATGTTTTCTTATAAAGGAACACCTTTTTATATCTGGCAGACTATCATATAGATTGGGTTTAAATTGTTCTGGATTCATCTCATAATCTTTATCGGCAACTGACATATTTTCTAGATCCATATCTAGATATTCCTTTTGTGTAATAATTGCCTTTCTATCTTTACTAAAAATTGTATCTAGATATTTATCGAAAGACTCTGATGCTAAATCGTGATTCTGGACTTCTAAAAAATTAGTTAAGTATTTTTTATATATATATTTAGCTGTATAGTTTTCTAATCTATTAATCGATTTCAATAATATTTCCATTTATTATATATTCATATATGAATATTTACGATTATATATTATAATATTTATAATGTTTAATTTCAATTTTTAGGTTATTAAGTATTATGTATTATTTTCTTACATTTTATATTGTCCATAAAATTGATTAATTTAAAGGTATTTCTTATATTATAAATATATTAGTACATAAAAATGTCACTTAAAGAAAATAAAGATGCTAGAGAAAATAAAGATTCTCGAGAAGTTAAACATAAGTCTAAAAAAAGCGAGCCGTTAGTATTAAAAGCAACAACATTATCTATTTCTACATGTACTGTAATTACTAATTTAAATAAAAAAATAAATCTAGGATTACTAAGTAGATTTATTACTATATATGATCAAAGTGCCCTGGAACTAGATGAAAAGGCAGGAGGGGTTTATAATTTAGAATTCTATGGTAATTGCGCACGGGGTGAAACCTTGATTGACAGTATTAAAGATGAATTCAACAACCAGGCAACTATAAAGTTCAAATACTGGGGATTTCGTAATATTAATATTAAAATTTTTGCAAATGGTAAATTACAAATGACCGGCTTGAAATATGAGGATGAAGCTAAAGAAGTTGGTAATTTACTAATTAATATTTTTAAGAATATTAAAATAAATATTACTAAAGATATAAAAACTCTTAATGATTCGGCGAAAACATATGATTTTCAAATAGTATATGACCCAATAACTAAGAATGTTTATTATTATAGAAAATTTTATAATAGATTTCTATCTTCCTATGATTTTGATACTGAATTAGTTAATACATATCTAAATGAAAAAGGCGCCCCCTTAAATGCTGCTGTAAATTACAATAGAAAAGGCTTTATTAAAGGTATTCACGATAAGTATATAGATACTATTGAAGATACACATCAAGAATTTCTAAGCGGAAATGAATGGAATGGAGATGGTTATGTAAAGCAAACCATTGAGAAAATAGAGAAAATTAAGGATTACTTTACTGCGGATTTTGAAAAATCATTATCTGCTAGTAAAAATTTGAAAGAAGTAAAAGAATGTATTGAAACACTAATGAAAAAATATAATGATTTTAAATTTCCTGGACTAGATAAATTTATTTCAGACATTGGTAAAGATATGTTTTCAACCGATGAACAAACACTATTAGATATTAAAAGTGAAATATTTAAATTTAATAGAGCATATCGCAATCTATTAGAGAAAAAAATCAATCGACTTATCACAATTAGAACTATAGATATTACAATTTGCAATTCTGTTAAGGAATATTTATTGGCATTTGAAAAAGAAGGCAGTAGTAGTAATATAGATAGTAGTCTAGATTTAATATTAAGTAAAGAGATACCTTTAGAAAAACTAGAGATAATTACTGATTTATTAACTGGAGAATCTACAGAAACCAATGGATATTTTGTTAGTGATACCGAAACTGTATTGATAAATAGTAATTTTTGTATAAATTACAATATTAATTTAAAGAAAATGTCAAAAGTTTTAAGAAGGTTAGGACTATATAATTCATATGAACCGGATGAATATCACGGAGTATTGACTAAATATTATTATAATCTAAATAATACTGTTCAAGGAATATGTAATTGTGATACTCATTGTTCAACTAGAGAAAAGCATTCTATTTGTACCAAGATTACTATATCTGTATTTAGACCTGGTAGTATTATTATTACTGGTGCCCGGGACCTTATTCAATTAATGTCGGCTCATGATTTAATTATAAAGATTTTAAAGGATAATATAGATACTATTAAGGGTCCCGATTGTGAAGATGATAATAAGCATATTGCTCTTATGAATAATGAATTTAGAAAAATATCACGTAAAACTAGATTATTCTATATAAAAAAAGATAATATTGTTGATTTTGATAAAGTAACCGCGGAATTATAGATATGTATAGATATGTGTAGATATATAGATGTATTTATGTTTCATATTTCCCTATAAGGTATATTGTATTTTTTACACCATTCTTTTGCATTTTTAATTTGTTTTTCTATATTACTTTCGATCCATTGTTTATCTGATAATTTTTTATTTTTTATAATATCAATAGCATTATGTATTGATTTCACTTGGCAATCTATTATTTCCTTATTTATTGTTTTAATATTTTCTATAAAAGGTAATGGTATTTCCTTAAACATATGATTTATAGTTTCTCCAGAATACTTATTCCACTTATCTAAAACATCAAATAAAGTAGTTAGGAAAGCCGTTTCAATACCTTTAAAATTAGAACATACTATATATTTTTCACTATTGGCAATTCGGCTAGTATATGGCTTATATATTATTACACTCTCATATGTAGTATATAATAGATATAACATTTCCACAGTGAAATAGGAATTAATATCGAAGAATTTACAAATAAATATACCTCCTAACCGCTGACATTTTAGGGCGCCTAGAATTTGACTAAATATTAACTTACAACTGGACTGCTCCTGATAATTATAATCTATACTAAAATCAAACCCGCCGTCCGCTGTAATTAATTCAGCATTTTGTAAATTTTCATTGCCATATTTTCTCATTTCATTATATAAAAAATATATATTTTCAGATTTATATAGATCTCCTGTACCATCAACACCATATATAATATGAACCTCTGGATTATTAAATAAAAAATGGTTACTTTGTTTCCATCCTGGAATGTGTATTTGGTTTTGGTTTTGGTTATGAGTAGAATTATGATTAGAATATTGTGTATTTGTCCTGACAAGTGTCATTCCAAAAGCAATATCATTATTTTTCCCTTTACGAATATAGCGGACTGCCTCTATGAAACCTCCCGGGCCTTCTGCTAAATGGGTGCTAATTACCTTATTATTTTCTTTATTTAGTATGCTAGGGCAAAATTCATATATCATTTCTATCATTTTGAAAAAACTGCGACTAAGGGGTTTAATACTTGCTACACTCCGATAATCATTGCCTTTATTTTTAGAATTAAATGCATATATGAATTCATAGGGATTAGTATTTTTCTTAACATCTTCCCAGATAAAACTATTTACCTCAGTAATACGATTCTTAGCCCTATTTAACTTATGTGTATATTCCAGATTGATACTAAGAATATCAGCAAATCCATTTGTATTCAATGGGGCTTTTTCAATTACAATTTCTAATGGTATTTTATCATAGGATGAATTTATTTTATATTTATACATTTTTGTTTTTATTTGTTTTTATTTGTTTTTATTTGTTTTTATTTATATTTTGATTTTATAAATTAATATATTTATAGTTTTGTCTTTATGTGAGAAATTTGATATATGAAAATATTATATATATGAAAAAGTAAAAAAGTAATATGTCTAGATACAAATACAATTGTCTAGATACAATATTTAATATATTGCCCATAATTTTCCTTAATGCGATCGAAAACATTATCAGGAATAGTATTAACTAAATTCAATTTCAACATTCTGGCATCAACTTGTCCCATAAATAATTCACCGTACATAACTATTTCTGGAAAGCCTTTTAACATAGTATCCCTATCAAATTTACATTGTTTTTTAACCTGAGCAAAGCATGATGTATAAGTATCTTTCTGTCCTTTCATTTTAATAGCTAGATTAACTATATTGCCTATCCCTAGCGACATCATTATGTTATCATCTTCATTATCAAATCTCTTAACATTCTTTTCTAATTTGGCAGCCTGTTCTTCTTCTTCAATGCGCCTCATATATCCTCCGGACATAGTTTTTGGATGGTTGTCTGGTGTGTTGCTGGTGTGTTTTCCTAAGTTCATTTCAATAGGAACTCCAGGATTTAATTCATCCAGAACACTATTAACTTCCATAATGCTTTTGGCTTCCCTCATTTCCTTTTTAGACATATTTCTAGTTTGATCTTTTTTATGAAATCTATCATTACCATCGCAATCGCCCTGATAAGGTCTTACAATTAATTGTAATGTTTGATATAATTGGCGACTGACTCTTCTTACTTCATTAAAAGCCCGAGCATTTACATAATTATCTCTGCACCATTTTTTAACTCCAGGTTTTATATGATTATCATTATCATTATCTATTACTGCAAGTTCATCTATATCTGGTATAATATCATTTTCATTTATAACATTATTATCTTGTTGTTCATGTAGTTCATCTTTGCCATCTTTGCCATCTTGTAAATTTGCTTTATCTTTAGTATCTTTAGTATCTTTATTTTCCCCTACAACTCGTAAATACATTTTATAAGCTTTTAACATTGACATATAGTCCCCATAAGGGTGTTCAAATGATTTCATAATATTTTTATGTTTAAAGAATTCGCGGCGGTTTGCGTCTTCAGTTTTCCTCTTATCTGGATAATATTTAGTGAAAATAGTACCTATTCTGCCGTCGGCTGCTTTTGCTAAAGCAATAATATCACAGACCGACCTAGAAACCCCATAAAAGTGGCTGGCTATTAAAGAACGGGCCAAATCTGGACTAATAGATCTAAATTTACAGATGGCTAGACCCATTGGTGTAATCACACCATCATCACCTAATGTAGTAATTGCTCCTAGAGCTTGGAGTGTTCTCAATGAATTAATGATGAATTTTTCATGAGGAGGTGATATAAATTCATCTAAAAGGGAGCGCATCTTTTTAACAGTATCGGCGCTAGGCAACTTCATCATATTAAGAATATTACCTGTAATATCGGATTTTTCAATAGATGGGATAGGATATTTACTGAAGTTTTCGAAATCTCGCTTAGAATATAAATGAAAACAATATCCGGGACGGGTCCGGCCGGCGCGCCCTTTCCTCTGTATTACTGCGCTCTGGGCAACCATACTTTCAAGAAGAGCACGAGCTCTTACATTAGGTTCATATGATTCGGCATATTCATATCCAGAATCTATTATATATACAATACCGTCTACTGTAATGGATGATTCCGCTACATTGGTAGTAATTACTACTTTGCGAGTGTAGGGATATCCTTTTTCATCTTTTTTACTTTTATATAAATTCATACTGGTGGCTAGGTCAGTATCTTCTTTTGAACTGCTACCCTCTAATTTAATACAAAATGGATTGATTGCATATTCAGGCGGGATAATTTGTAATGGTTTTGTTGATTTCATAGATTTCATGGATTTCTTGGTCTTAGAAGACATGTTTCTAGATCTAGACATTGATCTAGATACCTTTTTAGTTTTATATGAACCTTTTTTAAATCCTTTACGAAAGTCACCCATTGACTTAGCAATACCCATACATAATTGATTCGCATCACCACCCGATTTCACAAATATCATTATGTCCCCTTCACTAGTTTTTGTAAGTAGTTTCATTGTAATATCTACAGCAGTAGCTTTCCAGTCTTTGGGTTTTTCAATAAAATGCTGTTTAACTTCATATGTGGTTTCAGAACCGGCATCTACTTCACCGAATTTAAATAATGGCGATGGATAATAATTACGGAATTTCTGTAAATCAATCGTGGCGCTCATAATAATTACTTTTAGGTCTTTACGAATTTGACATGCCTTTTTCAATAGTAATAGCAATTGGTCCGTATCTACGCTGCGCTCATGTGCTTCATCAACTATAATACATTTATAATCACTTAATAATGGATCATTACCTGTCATTCGGGATATAATACTTCCAGTTGTGGTAAATATTAATTTGCTTTCTATACCGTTTTTATTGGTTTCATTGGCACCTTGGTAATAATAACCTACTTGCTCTCCTAATTTTACATCCATACATTCGGCAACGAAGGTAGCAGTTGACCTCGCCGGTAATCTTTTTGGAATAGTACATATAACTTTTTCTTTATAATTAAAAGCATGTAGGGCAATGCGAGGGACCAGTATTGTTTTACCAACACCCGTTCCTGCGGTAGCCAAAATGATTTGACTATTTGTAATAGCATCTATTATAGCATCTTTATTATTATATACAATTTTAGTTGACCATATTTTAGCAAAATTGGCATATGTGGATGGTATATTCACACCATTTATATTTTTAATTACATTAGAATATATATTTTTATATGGCTCATTGGTAAGGGGATTATTATGGATACCATTGGGGTCATATATACCATTTTCTCTATTTATTTTATATGTTTTTTGTGATGTTCTAGATTGTGATTTGGTTCTGGATGATTTAGTTTTACTCATATTGTTTTTATATCACCTAGAATATGTATACTTATATATATATTCGTATTATAGATTATATAGATATAAATATATTACTATAGTTATAAATAAATATATGAATATATAATAAATGAACAAAAATTATAAAAACAATAAATATAATATAATATTTATCATATTCATTATATTTTTTATATCAATAATTATATTTTTTTATTATAAATACACAAAATATATTGAAAACTTCAATGTAAATAATAATGATATTGAAGGAAATAAAATTTATTGTTTTTGGACGGGTGATAATGAAATGTCAAGTAATAGACAAAAAGCATTAGAAGATTTACGTAATATATCAGAATGTAATGTTATTTTAGTTACAAAAAATAATTTAAATAAATATATATTAGATGATGTTCCTTTACATCCTTCCTATGAATATTTATCTGAAACTCATAAAGCAGATTATTTAAGAACATATTTTATGAATTTTCATGGTGGTGGTTATAGTGATATTAAAAAAACAACCGGGTCATGGACAAATTCATTTAATGATTTAAAAAATAGTGATTATTGGATATGTGGTTATAAAGAAATAGATGGAGGAGTTGCATATGGAGAGCATGTAGATAAATGGAGAGAACTTATTGGTAATGTTGCATATATATGTAAACCTCAAACTCCATTAACAAAAGAATGGTATAATGAAATGATAGAATTATTAGATAGTAAATTGGAAAAATTAAAAGAGAATCCATCTAAACATCCTCAAGATAGTTTTAATGAGAATGGTTCAAAATATCCTATTGAATGGAATGAAATGCTAGGAAGAATTTTTCATAAAGTATCTTATAAGTATAAAGATAAATTATTAAATACATTACCAATATCAATATTTGAAAATTATAGATAATAAAAGCCTACATTTTTACATGTATACAATTTAAGTTATTTAAGCAAATAAATGTGTAAGCCTATGAAAGAAACCACCTATCCATCCACGTTGTGGTTCCTCTTCCTTAACTGGATTAATAATATCATTTAATTGACTATCTTCTAATATTACTTTTTCTTTTTTCTCTTTTTGTTCATCTTCTTTTATAATACTATTACTCATACTATTACTCATAGTAGAAATTGCCTCTGGAACCTGTATTATAACTTGTTCAACAATTGGTTCAACAATTGGTTCAACAACTTGTACAATTGGTTCTGGAACCATATCTTCAAAATAATCAACCAATAATTCAGCTTTAATAATATTTTCTGTAATCATTTTACCATTAATTAAATTACATAAATTAAAGGCATCTGTAAATTTATAAAACTGTGCCAAATAAATATTCTCAGAAACTTGTAATACTTTTTTAATTGTATTCTCTCCAGTATAGTGTATTAATGTATCATATATAGATTCTGATGTAATATATTCTAGTTCACTAGTATAAATTCTTTTAGATATATTTGGTATGTTTGATAGTATAACATGATATCCAGAAACTCTATAAGCATCATATATAATATGACCTATCGCTTTACTTAATTTAGGAAATGATTTTTTAACTAATAAGTTATTTAACGATTCTAGAATAGTTTCAATCTTAATTTCATCGTAATTTAATAAATTTATCTTTGATTTTTCTAATTGTTTAATAATATTTAGTTTATATAAGAGTTTAAGTTTTGTTTTTTCTTGCTCAATATATTTATTTTGAGATAGCTCAGTTAGACTTGTAAAATCACTTGTATTAGTAACTTTAGAATAGTCCATGTCCTTATGAATAATATTTAGTATATTACTAACTATATTAAGTAAATCAGTAGTTCTATTCATTTTAGAATGTATTATGTAATGAATTGATTAGTGATATAGATAGTTATATAAGTAAATATATACTTTTATATTATTCTAGAATATAAGTAAATGTTTATATTACTATTTACTTAAAATATAAAATATGAAAATAATAAACTATAAACATTCTAGAATAATATAAAATAAAACAAACTTAAAATAATATAAAATTAATATACATTATCATATAAATAATTATAGATTATTTTTTTAGATAGTTCCAGATACTACAATATAATTTTACTATACCCATTATCATCTTTCCGCAATCCAATTTGGCTATCACAATGTTGTTTAATTTCAATTAAATGGCTAATGGTTAATATAAAATCGAACTTCTGTTTTAAATAATCTAATATTATTGATACATTATTTAAATTGGTATTGTCAAAGGCGCTCCAGCCTTCATCAATTGCCATACAATTTATTTTTGGTAAATTGCTAATATCTAATAGAGCTATGCGAATTGCCAGGCTCGCTATAAATCTTTCAAATCCAGAAGCATTATTAACTAAAATATGTCTATCGGGACCGCTCGCGGCAGTACTGGAAGACATACCATACTTACCTTTTTGTGCATTTTTCTTACTATTATTGTAAATTGACCTATCAATATAAATATCTATTTTACTATCCGTAATATCAATCTTCAAAGTGAAATCGGTCATTATAGATAATAAATCATTCACTTTCTTTTCAAGTAATGGTTGGATTTTACCTAAAAGTAAAAAGGGTAGTGCCTTTAATGCTTTCTTATACACTGTAAAAAGCGTCAAGTTATTTTCAATAGCTTTATTCTCTGCAATATCTTTTCGCAATTGGTCTATTTTCGCATTATACTTTGTTAAACTAGTATTTTCAATATTATATTGCTTTTCTATCTCCTCAAAAACTTCTTCAAATTCCGCTAGTTCCCCCTTTAGAGCATCTATTTCCTTTTGAATTATAATATTAGCATCTATTTGGGCCTTGTATTTATCAAATTTAATAAGAGTTTCCTCTGTTGTGGATAATTCGCCCTCTAATTGCGTCTTTTCACTTAGTAATGTTTCATATTTGGCTATTTGCCTAGTTTGTTCTTTCAAATTATTTATATGTTCTTCATTATCTTCAATACGCTTTTCATATTTAACCCTTTTCACTTTATATTCCGCTATATCGGAATCAATCTTTAAATTTGATTCCAGATTAGATAAATCGGTATCGACTTGCTGTATTTGTAACTGTATATTAGATGTAGTTTGCTCAATCTGCCTTATTTGTAATTCTAGAGTCTTAATTTCCCTCATATCTGTTTTAAGTTTTAAATTGAGTGTTTCAAGATCATTTTGCTGCTCCACAATTGCTTCTTCATTAGAATTAATATTTTCTCTATATGTTGATATTTCTTGGGATAAAAACAACTGGCGGCATAGTGTTTCATATTTCTTATATTTATCAGATGTAAATATGTTATTAGGAGCCTGACCAATCAAATCAATAAATGCCTTTTTATACTTAGTTTCTAGATTAGTATCATCACTAATAAGTTCTAGCAATGAGTCGGGTAATTTAACCATCTGCTTTTCTAGTGTCAATATCATATTATTATTGGCTTCGATTTGCTTCTCTTTTTCCTTTAGTACTATTATTTTACTATCTATTTCTTTAATCTTATCAGTATTTTCAGCAATTTGTTTAGCATATTTAATATGTAGATTATCTAAATATTCTTTTGGGGTCAGTTGTGTTGGTATTTTAATATTAGTAGGTTTTCTAGATTTATATAATGCCTCTATATTTTGCTCTATAATTCTAATTTTCTTATTAGCATCTTTAATAACATTTGTATATTCTATTTCTTTATCTAGAATAGATTGTTTTAGATTTACTAGATTAGTACCTTTCCCATAAGTTTCAATAATCTTATATTGATTTTCAATCTTCTTATTAGATATATCAATCTGTTCACTCAAGTCTTCCAGAATAGTTTCCGTATCTTCCTGACTCATTTCATTCTCCTCTAGAAAAGTAATACATTCTTTATTAAGTTTTGCCGAGGTGGTCAATATATTTTCATGTAAATTCTTAATCTTTTCCTTAGCATATGTCTTATTATCAGTATGTATTAGTAAGTTCTTCTCCGCCTTAGCTTTCCCTTTCTTAGTTTCAACAATAAAATCATTATTAATCTTCTTACTAATATGTTCCCTAATATCCTTATATTTATTTAATGAACTATTAGCCATATCACCCAGCTTATCAATTATATCAAAACGCATAATCCGCTGTAATTCCTTCTTCCGCTCAGTATTTTCTGAATCTATAAAACAGCTATTATCATGTTGAATACTAAAACTAGTATGAATAATATCTTCATAACAGCCAAATAACTCAGTAATCCGCTCTTTAGTCTTACTGGCGGTATCTTCGTCTAGCCGCTCAGTTATATTTTCAATATCATTAATTCTATAGAATTCTATTTTAGATGATACTGTATTTGTCTTATTTCTAGAACCAGATTTAACTATTGTATATGTCCATTGACCAATTGATATATCTAGTTTTACATTATAGAAATCACTACGAATATTCACAATATCCTTAGTTGATCCCTTCCGGGTAAATTTATCAAAGAGGGTAAATATAATTATATCCAATATAGCCGACTTGCCTAAATGATTCGGAGCAATAATACCTACAATACCTTTAAAATTAGTGAAATCAATAACATTATTTAACCCGAATGAAAATAAATTGGAAAATTCTATCCGCTTCAATTTATAATGCCCAGAGAATGTTTGGCCGCTATAATCTTTATTAGATTCCTTAAGTAATTCATTTTGACGAATATTTAACTCCCTAATTTCCTTAAGCTGATCTTGATTAATAGAAGGTTCGTTTTGACTAATATAATCAATTAGGAATTTATTTTGCAATTCAGGTGATGTAATATCTATTATAGAACTAGAGCTCTTCCCATTTTTAGAGCTAGATTTAGAATTATGACTTGATGGGTCATTGGGGTTTGATGGGTCATTGGGGTTTGATGGGTCATTGGGATCTGATACGTCATTGGCGTCATTTCCTTCACCATTAATCCTATCAAAATCTACTTGGTCATCATTTTGATATGAATATTCAGTAACATTATGATTCATCTTTAAAAGAGTTATATAATCATTAATAAAACTCTCTGGTGTATTCTTATAGAGAATCCGAACCCGTAAGTTTTTGCTCAATTCGCATTCTGGATCATGGATTCCACCTTTACCGGCGCACTGATGATTAGCCTTTTTATTATCTACATAAAGAGTTATATATGACCAATCATTTTTAATAGGGATAAATGTACCTCTTTTTGTTTCAATTTCCCATTTAATAAGGCCGTGATTGGCGACATCCTCTCCCAAATTTTGCTGGATTAGTGAGCCAGCATAGGCAACATTAGGAGTCATAAACTGGTGTTTGTGAATATCTCCTAGGCAAGTAATATCATAATTAGCGAATGTTGAAGGAGTTATTGTTTTGTTAGAAGTAGCATTAGAATTATAATTTGTATCATCTGTTAATTCTAATCCATTATATAAGATGGCCCCATTGACCCGACCATGATATAACATTATATGGGAAAGTGGAAACTGGCTTTTGAATGGTGAATTTTTCCCTTTAATAGGTGGAATTATTTGATAGTCAAAAATAGATGCATGATAGAATATTAGATTTGATATTTGATAAACGCCAGTTTCCAGTAAGTAATAAATAGGATTGGCTCCAGGTAGATCAGATATAATAGGTGTTAATGAATCTAGACGCTCTCTATTATTTATATTAATATCATGATTACCAGGTATTATTACTAAAGGCAAAAGACTGGATATTGCTTTTAAGAAATTATAAGTAATTTGGACACATTCTGGTGACAAGTCACTCTTACTATGAAGTATATCACCAGTAATTAGAGCGATGATAGATATATTAGTATTTTGACTTAATGGGATAGATAACTTACGCTTTTCCTCTTTTAAATATTCAATAACTTTATCAAATACTACTTGATATTCACCATGACGCTTATATAATTGTATATGAAAATCACTTAAATGATAAATATGGGTAATTTGGGATGTATATGGGAATGATTTATGATTATAGTTATAGTTTATTTGGGATTGGCTTTGCGTTTCTGGTTGATCTTGGACTTGGTCTTGTTGTTGGTTTAGTTGTTGGTCTTCTTCTTCCAAATCTTCGATATTAGGTATAGGTACATTTATAGGTATTTCATTTATTACTGGCTTAGTATCTTTTTTTTTACGAGGTATTGATATTTTTTTAGCCTTAGGTATTTGTGTAGGAATAGGTGTATTTATTATTTCATCTTTATTTTCAATATCATATTGTGTTCTTTCTAGAGTTATACTATCAATATTAATATGTTCTTCTTTTGCCGCTTTAGGCTTCCGGCCTTTTTTAACTGTTTCTAGAGACATTATTAATATTAATAATGATTATATAATTAATAATATAATAATATTAATTATTTGAGTTATATATTTAATAATATAAGTGAATTGTTTAAGTTGTTTTATTAATTATATAATAAATATTTATCCAGAATGTTGTTTAACCATAAAAATAATATTAAAATTTTGTATTTCTTCATATTCTTTTAGATTTACTGATAAATCAAAATCAAGTGGTCTAGAAATACTATTTATTCCATATCTCTCATATCCCCATCTTTCAGTCTCTAATATTTTTTTTATTGGAACTAATAGGTATCTTTCAGATAATGAACCATTACTTAAATCAGGTTTTATTTCACTACTAAACTTTGATTTATAATACGAACCGCCATTTTTAAACTCTTTTATTAAATATTTTTGACATTTATTATATTGTTTTGGTAATTCATTATCATACTCACCATATCCTACTATTTTTTTATATACCTCATTATAGTATTCATTACTATCTTCAATACAGCCATCATATAACATTTTTTTTATTAAATCAAAATTTGTTTCATTTATTTGTAAAATGAGCTCAGATAGTAAAATCTTTATACCTATTGATGCTGTTGCAGTTTCTGATTTCCCCATTATGTATATATGATGTAAAACTCTTAATTATAAGGAAGATAAATATTCTTTTATTTTATTAATTTATAAATTTAATTAGAATATAACTTTAATATGTTAGATATTCTTAATAAAAATATAAATATAAATAAAATAGGGAAAGAAAATAATAGGGAAAGAAAATAATAGGGAAAGAAAATAATAGGGAAAGAAAATAATAGGGAAAAGAAAGATAAAATAGTATATATTATATAAAAAATATAAAATGACTGTAATAAATAACATTGAAATCGATAATATTGAATACATACCTAATCCTATTAAGGAAGCAATTCATAATAATGACCCAATTGAAGATAAACTACACGTCATAATTGTAGTATCCAATCCTTGCCTTTATGCTCGTCGCTATATTCTGATGCGCGAGTTTATGAGACGGATGGAACTAGATGAAACCAATGTAATAGTATATATAGTTGAATATACCTATAAAAAACAAAAATTTATTATAACTGATAGTAAAAACCCTCGTCACCTACAAATTCGTACCGAGAATGCCATTTGGCATAAGGAAAATATGATTAATGTAGGGGTTCGCAAACTATTGCCATCTAATTGGCGCGCTTTTGCCTGGATTGATGCCGATATTGAGTTTGAAAGCCCCACTTGGGCTCTGGATACACTTAAAATTCTAAATGGGTCTAAAGATATAGTCCAGCTATTTAGTCATGCGGTTGATATGGATAAACATAAGAAAACCATGACCAATTTTACTGGTTTTGGATATCAATATTGTAAAGGGAAGTCATATGGTGAAGCTGGCTTGGAATATTGGCATCCGGGATATGCTTGGGCCTGTACCAGAAAAGCCTATGAGAAAATGGGAGGTATATATGAATATGGTATATTGGGTTCTAGCGATTTTATAATGGCATTATCTTATATTGGAAAAGGTATAAAGGGCGTTGATCCTAAGTCTACCGATGGATATAAACAGACAATTACTGAATTTGAAAGCCGAGTTAAGAACTTGCGATTAGGATATGTACCTGGTGTTATTAGACACCATTTTCACGGATCAAAGAAAAATAGAAAATATAGAGAAAGATGGCAAATATTAGTATCTCATTTATATGACCCTCTGGAACATATTACATTGGAACTTATAAATAACTGTAAAGTATTGGTACCTAGTAGTAAATGCCCTAAAGAATTAATTGATGATATATATAAATATTTTGAAGAAAGAAATGAAGATGAAGGCTATTTGGATGGATGAAATATGATGGTATTGTATGGTTTTTTATGGTATTGTATATGTTTTTACTTTTTTACTTTTAATTTTACTGATGTTACTTTATTTGATCCATCAGTAGTTGTTGCTCTAATAATAGCTGATCCAAGACCTACTCTACTAGCTAATCCAGTAGTACTATTAATAGTAGCAACAGTAGTATCACTAGTGCTCCATGTAACAGTTTTATTTGTAGTAGTTGATGGTAATACTACAGCTGTAAATTGTAAAGTAGGAGAATTTGCAGTTAATATTGGTAGATAATCTGGAAAGATATTAACACTAGTTGCTAAAACAATAGGATCAGAGTTTACTGCAATAGCAATATTTTGAGAAATATTTGATTCATCTACAGTTTCAGGTACAACTACAGGTTCCACTACGGGTTCCACTACGGGTTCAGGTACTACTTCAGGTACAACTACAGTTTCAGGTACAACTACAGGTTCTACTACAGGTTCTACTACAGTTACAGGTTCTACTACAGTTACAGGTTCTACTACAGGTTCTACTACAGTTTCCACTACAGGTACTACTTCAGGTACTACTTCATGTACTACTACAGGTTCCACTACAGTTTCCACTACAGTTTCAGATATTAGTTCAGGTTCAGATTCCATTTTGGTTAGTAATTTATATTAAATTATTATTATTTGTTATTTATTATTATTAAATATATTTTTTTTTGTTTATTTTACACAAATTATAATATTTATTCATTTATCATTATAAATTTTTCTCTCATCTTTTCAATCTTTATCTCTATATATCATAGTAATAATATATAATACATCATAATGGGTAGAACAAAGAAATCTAGAATATCTAAAAGTCATAGGAAAACAAATAGAAAAACACATAGAAAAATAATTATTAATAAATTATCAACTAATCATACAATAATACATATATTATCAATTGTAAAAAAATACTATGAAAGTATAAATGATAAAATACATATAAATGCTTATGAAAGGGCAATATATCAAATTAAAAAGTGGTCTAGAGACATTACAAAAGGTAATGAATTGAAAGATTTACCTGGAATAGGTAAAGGAATGATTGAAAAAATAGATACTATTATTAAAACTGGGACATTACCTATTATTAAAGAAAAGAAATTAGAAAGTAAATATAGTAAATATAGTAAAGGTAATGATAGTAATGGTAGTAATGGTAGTAATAGTAGTAATGTTATAGATACTGTTCTTGGATTTGGTAAAAAAATAGTAACTGAATTAAAAGAGAAATGGAATGCCAGAACAATAGACAATGTCCGAACACTTTTGAAAGATAATAAAATAAAATTAACAGATGCCCAAATAATTGGTCTTAAATATCATGATGACTTAGTTCTACCTATACCTAGAAAAGAAACCGAGGAAATTGGTAGTCTTATTAGCGGTATGATAGAGAGCGATGGAAAGAAGAGTGATAGTAAGAAGACTAATAATCTATATTGCTTTTTAGCTGGTAGTTATCCTTCTGGTGTTAAATCAGAAAGTAAAGATATAGATATACTTTGTGTTAGTAATGACTCTAGAAGTCTTAAAACTATTATTCATAATATATCTACTAATTTTGAAATTGAGACTATTGCTCTGGGTGATACTAAATTTTTAGGATTAATTAAGAGTCCTGTAAGTGGTAAATGGAGACATCTAGATATGAGATTAGTTAATCTAGAATCATTCCCATACGCTTGGTTTTATTATACCGGTGGTAAAGTATTTAATAAATTAATTAGAGAAATTTTAAAGAAAAAAGGCTATAAGTTAAATGAATGGGGATTATATAAGAATGAGAAGAGGGTTGATTTAGATGGGGAAAATGGTATAGGTGGGGAAAATGGTATCCATGATTTCATAGATAAAAAACATCTAATGTTACATACAGAAAAAATAGAAAAAAAAATATTTGAGATAGCAGGTCTAGAATATAAGACTCTGAAAGAAAGGTATTAGAGGTATTAGGATATTAGGGTATATGATAGAATATGTATTATGATACATTACAAACAAACACCATTTAATTCCATATAAGCTTTCAATGATGTCCGTTCCATAGTTTCCCTTTCAGGAGATAGAAATTGCCTGCTTTCTGGGAAATATTTAGCCAGATTTTTAAATATATTATGAGATTCCAATTTTAAAACATCTACAATAGTAGGATTTACTCCTAGATAAGAAATACCATTATGATTTTCATATTTACGAATGAAATAATCTATATATTTATTTAAAATAATACTATCATAACCATATGTAAATGGTGATAACATACGGAAATTTGGTTGATATTTCCAATTACTCACAAATTCATCAATAGTCATCCAATTAAAATTGGCAATCATTTCTTTACAAACCGAAGAAGAGGGAGTAGCTCTGCTCATAAATTTATAATCACTAGTATATAATGTAAAAGTCCATAGTTTGTAAATAGAATATATTTCAAATTCAATATAATATTTATTTAATAATGTAGTTAGAAATACATATTTATTATTTACAGAAGGGAAATATTCTTTAATATCTCTTAATCCATTGAGTTTTTCTTCGCTACCATCATCTTTCAAATTTACCCACCGTACAGGCAATAATTTTGTAAATGATATTTTAGATTCAGCATTAGAATGATCTAGTGAATCATCAAAGGGATCGTTTGGAGAGCCGCTTGGAGAGTCACCTGGAGACCCGCTTGGTGATTCAATGGGTATATCAATTGTAATAATAGGTCTAAATTGTATTTCGGAATCTATTAATAGGCAATTAGGTTTAGAAACATATATCCAATTCGAAGATTCATGTGATGATGATGATACAGAATTAGTAGTATCAATCATAGTAGAGAGCCTATCGCAATATATTTTACTAGGTTCTCCAGAACTACATTTCATAAGATTAACCATAATTGGATAGAATGATTGAAATGATTTGAGAACTCTTAATATGCTCATAATATTCTCATCAGTAATATCATTTGGAACAATAATTGGTTCTAGAACACTTAATATCGTAGTTTTCTTATGTTCATTATGTTCAATAGTATGTGTCATAGATATTTGAGAAGCATCGTGAGTTTCCTTTTGCAATTCAGATATTACCGACATGAGTCCAATAGGTTCTGGATTTCTTTCATATACAGGATCAATCAATATTAATACTTGTCTAATACCAAATTTAGAGTCTGGAAGTCTAGATACGTACTCTATCATTTCAGGACTAAACTGTAATTCAGGATTTAGAAGAAGTGATTTAACTATTTCAGGACATTCATGATTACGTCTTCTAGAAGGATCTTGATCAGTAATATTAGAAATACTCTGAACCTTAGACCCAACTATAATATGATAAAATGTTATTACATCTGGATTAGGAATTATATTGGAAATAATATATTTTAGAATATGTTTAATAGGAACTATATTTATAGGGAAATCCATTTTTTATTATATAATCTGGTTTGTAGATATAAAGATATATACTTGTTGATTTTAATAGTATTATGTTTATATTTATATATTTCAATTTTTACCATTTTTTATTTTTTATTTCTAATTATTTTATTTTTTATTTCTAATTAAATAATAATACAATAATAATACAATAATAATACAATAATAATACAATATTATTTCTACATATGGCTATTAAGAAATCTAGAAGCTCTAGAAAGTCTAGCAAATCTGGGAAGTCTGGGAAGTCTAGGAAGTCTACAAAATATGATAATAAGAAAAAGAAAAAAGTTGTATTAGATATTTTTTCAAGTGGTGAAGGTGAAGGTGAAGATAATAATAGGTATGATGATAATAAGAAGAAAAAAAAGAAAATTATAAATATTTTAGATTCTGGATTTACGATTCCTCAAAATGCATATGATGATATAAAAAATAATGATAATGTAATGATTAATTTAGATAAAAAAAAGAAAAGAATACTTGATGTAGCAAATGTTAAATCATATGATAAGCTTGATGATGATATAAAAAAGCGTCTAGAACTAGATAGTATGAAGAAGACACTTTGTGATATTAGATATGGTAATTTTTTAGATATCGATGTATCTGATAGAACTATATACTGGGGTTTAGGTATAGAACATGAAATGCAACTTTTTCATAAGTCTTCTAGTGGTATGAAAAATACAAATATATTATTTGATAGTCAAGAATCAACCTGTTTTCTGATAGGAGATAAACAAGCTTGTTGTAAATTAACAGCTAAAGGCGAGGATCCAGATAAATGTAGATCATATAGTAAAGAAATGGAAAATACAAATATAAAAAAATATGGACTCACTCAAGAAGAAATTATGTATTTAAAGAATATGCAATGGGAATTAACTGGACGTCAAATTAAAGGTTGTGAACCTAATAAGGTTGTAGAACTTATTAAGAGAGTACCTATTCTTATGCCAGAATTAATAACAACTAATTTCAGCAATCGATCTATTGATAGTATCTGGAAAGAAATGATTAAACTAGAAGAACATTATATATCTATACATATGAAGAACCCGCATACTAAAGAAAAGGTAAAACAATATGGTCCTTTAACAACTCATCTATGTAGTTCTCATAGTGAAATCCAAATACCAATACGTCCTACCATTGATAATCCAAACTATATATTTAATTCAAAACCTAGAACAGATTATGTAGGAAGTTATCATATGACAATTACCTTACCACATACCCGGGATATAAATATTAAAGATTTTATAAAAATGCATCAAAATATGGCTCAACAAATACAGTGGCTAGAACCATTAATGATGACAGCTTTTTTTAGTTCTACACAAGAAGCAGTTGGTAATCACAATGAACCAGAAGGTAGTTTTCGTGTTATGACTATAGGATGGGGTAATTTTGGAGGAAGTGATGTTAGAAAGATGGGGACTACAGGATTAGATAGAGGTAGTAATATAAGATCTCTCTGGAGAAATGGGCTAAATTTTAGACGTACTAAAAGACTTAACTACTGTGCCAGAGTTTCTAAACCTCAATATAGAAAATCCAAATATATTCATACTGGTGATTTTCGTACATTTGGTGTGGAAAAGGATTTTGAAAAATGTGAAAGATTATATAATCCTAATGATTGCTTAAATGGTAGAGCAGATGGAGCCCCTATGAAACCACCTTTTGGAATGGAAATACGTATATTTGATCACTTTCCTAGTGAGTATTTACTTGATCTTATGCGTATTATTACATTAATAGGTTGTAATGCTCAACGTCACCCACCTAAAGATCATGTTTATAGAGATAAAAAATGGATTAAAGCTGTACAAGAAATTATGAAGGATGGCTGGAATGCTATCGTTAATATTAAATTTATAGAGGCATTAAGATTTAATTTGGGATTACCTATTAATAGTAATTCTACTATAGCATATGATATATTTAAACAAATTGTACATGAACTATTTGAAATTAATAAGAATGAATTTATTAATAAAATTATGAATGAACACCCTGAAATTGAACCAGTAGTACCTGAAATTAATAGGATGTGTTGGGAAATGGGATTTACAAGGAAATTCGGTATTCAAGTTATTAATTTCTTAAAACATAGTTTTCATAATAATGAAGAATTAACAGTTGAAGAATTTAAAAAGAAGTTTAAAGAAAGCGGTGCGCTAGAATATTCAAACTGGGAAAATGAAATGAATGACTTACTATATGCTTTAGAAACTAAAGGTTATGTTCATCTGGAAACATTTAATGGTAAAATTAAAAGTATTAAGATTAAATTGTAAATAAATATGATTAAATTGTAAATAAATATGATTAAATCTTATTAAATTTAATTATATAAAGTATATCCACACACTTAATTGCAAATAATAAGTCTTTTAATTTGGTTTCACTTGTATAAGTAATACGATCATATCTATTCTCATAAATATAATTAATATTATCAGAATTTGCAGGTACAGCTTTGAATTCACAGGTAAAACCTATACTTTGCATATATTGATTAATTATATTAAATTGTTCTGGACTCATTCCTCCTAAATTAACTTGACCATTATTATTACTGTAAAATGTTTTACATAACATTGTTACAAATTCTAATAGAAATTCAAATAATTCTTTAAGAGAATCTAATTCAAATTGAAGAGGATATGTATTAGGAAGACTGGGTCCGTAAGTATTACTAATTACCTTATTAAATATTTCATTTATATCTAGTTCGGTTTCATTATAATTATTCATTTTTTATATTTTATATTTTATTAATTGATATATTTCTTGATATGATAACATAATATATTTGATAATTTTATACTCATAAAAATGTCAATAAATATCTAATCAAATAATAATTAGTATATTGTAAATAATACACAGTAAATAATAATATATAGTAAAAAATGAAAAATGTAAATTTTGATTCAGATGGTTTATTAATGGGTGTTATAATTCTTATATCTTTAATGCTAATATGTCACATTACAAATTATTTTTTTAAAAAAAATACATTTGCAGATCTTACTTCACCTACTTCAACGGATCTATTACAATATAATAAAATATATTATGATACTCAGGGAGGACAAAGCGGAAATCAATGGGGAAAACAAAGTTGTACTCAATTAAGTCAGGCAGAAATACCTTGTGATGTGGTTGCATCTTGTATGAATCCAGCACCTTCACCAACACCATATCAATTATCGGATAGTGAATTAGCAGTTTTATATAAAGTTGCTTATCAGCAAGCCGGAATCGAAGTACTCAATAGGACATTACAAAATGAATAATGAATCCATGAAAATACTAATCCTGAACTACTTAATAATAACCAATAGTCTTATAATCAATATACCTATTGAATGAATATACACCATTAGTTGTAATAACTACAATTTTGAAAGACCATTTATTATAATTTTCAATATTTTTAAATACATATCCAGCTGATTTATAAGGAGCAATTTTTAAATTATCTACTAAATATTTTGCAACAGAATTTTCAAATACATAAATCATATTTTCAATATTATTTTTATAAATTACTCTTGTAATATTTTTAAAATCATCAGATTCTTGAAGTAGTAATCCATCTAGACTATCCCAGAAGAATTCAGTATTATTCTTATCACTTACTGAATGAGAAATAATATTTTTTGCTACTTGCCAATTTCCAAAATTCTTGTGTAGATGATAATTAAACATTGTATATTCTTCTGCCATTTCACTTAGAAGCTTTTCATCCCCTCGAGCTCCCTCCCTTTCCGAAGGGTATTTGCGCGCGGGATTTTCTAAATCCTTTACGAAGGAACCAAGGTTCCCTCGAGCTCCCTCCTTTCCCGAAGGGTATTTGCGCGCGGGATTTTCTAAATCCTGCTCACTACCATCACTACCATCAATACTTTCAATATGATTTACATTTTCAATAATATGTGGTTCGTACATTTTAGATATGTATTTAGATATATATTTAGATATATCTAGATATAATTAATTATATATTTAAGAATTCTATATAATAATTTGAAATAATAAAAAATAAATAAACGCTTATTGACATGTAATACATATTCTAATACATATTCTAATACTGTTTCGCATCTTCTTTCTTTGTAACTGCCATACGAAACATACCATTACTACCTTCTGGATTATACCAATAGACACCAATCATAGGAGCATAATTGTTTCCTAATCGGTCAGTACCTATATATTGCTCTGTTGCTCCGGGAGGAGGATTTGCACTTCGTAAATTATAATGAATTAAATTGGTATCACTTGGAATAACAGGAATATTTGCCCATGGTCCAGTTGATTGCGGACCTCCAAATAGACCCCCATTAGGAAGAGGATCTGGAATTGCTGTATTTTCATTCATACTACGTTTTTCAGGAGCGACGAGACCTTCTGTAAGAGTAGAATAACTACCGCTAGTAGAATGGATATCCATATAAGGACAATATCCCATAGGACCCGTTTCGTGTTTAGGATCAATTGGTGTAATACTTAGTTTTGACATTATTATTATATTATTATGATTATGATTATTACAATCTATATTATATATTATATATATTATATATTTATTTATATTAGTCTAGACAGATATTTATAATGATTTATATACTAATTTATAATTTCGGTAATAATGGATAAAATAACAAAATTAACAAAAATTGATTTTTATAAATAATAATGTAAAATATTATACTTCATTTACAAGTAGTTCCAGATACAAAAAATGGAAACAAAAAATCTTCAACTCGGGGCTACGATCCTGATGATTATTTTAGTAATGTCAAATCTTTTACTAATTACTTATATGTTTACAGGAGACCCGCAACATCTGTTGAGCATGTTACTAATTCTGGTTTTGCTGATGCCATTAGTCTATATTGGACTATTGGTTGCGGCAATTATGAATGATTAGACATGATTACATAATATTTATTTTTTCACCTAATATCTCTAGTACTTGTGGTTTTCTAATATCTTCTTCTTCTTGATCACATTTACCAAATGCACGGGACATTCCTACATCACAACGCCATGCTCGACCACCGCATATGGAATTTATTCCCATATTACCTTGGAATTGAGGTGTATGACCTACTGCTATATGAGTGGCTGGTATTTTTGGATTATTTTTTTTATTATATGCTTCCAGAATAATATCTAGAGATTTGGTTAATTTATTATTTTTATCTTGATTGGAAGTATTATTATTGCTCATTGTGGTAGTTGTATCATCATTAACTTCAACATTGCCAAATTTTCTATTCCATAATATGCTTTCTTTGCTATTACTTTGTGAAATATCATTATAATATTCTTCAACCGTATTATCATCTGATTCTAGACCTAGTAAATACATTGACATAACATTATTAATCATTTCTGTAGAATAATTTTTAAATGTCCTTAAAACTGGACTACCATGACAGAATAGCCATTTACCAATCTGTAATATTGTATAGTTATTTGTTCCCATCATATTGGCACATAATCCTGTTGGCGAGAATGCATAAAGTCGCTCACGATAACCAATTGGTAGATTGCTATATTGCCTTTTTCTTGAAGATGAATTTGATGAATTTGACCATTTATTTTCATTATCTAAATCTTTTAATCTATGGCTATTATTCTTGAGTGTTTTAGAATGATATGGGAATCTGGAATTTCTATGATAAGTGCTACTCAAATGATCTTTAAAGCACTTGAACTCTTGCAGACTAACATAACGAAAATCGCCTTCAACATTCATAATTTCATGATTACCTATAATACTCATTACACGGCCATTGGCGGCTCTAGCTAGAATATCTAAATAGTAGAATAGGTAAAATATTTCTAATGTGCTGCCCTCATCTTGATATGCTCTGTCATTGGTAATATCATTACTATTCCAATCTTGTGGCCTGACGCGGTCAATTTGGTCACCTAATTGAACTATATATGTATCTTCACCAATCCATTTCAGTTTATTGAAAAAGGCGTCCATAGCTGGAACTGTTTTTCTTTCTGGCGGGACAATTGGTTCAATACATTTGGCAAGTATGAGGCATGTAATAGCTGCATCAAAATCACCATGAATATCACCTATTACTATAATCCTTCTTTGTTGAGGATGAATATGAGTTTTATCATCAATTGTATCTAGATACTTCTGGGCAACATCATCATTATTATAATAAAGATCTATCAATTTACTTATATAATTATTATTATAATTTTGTTTCTTACTAGATTGTCTTCTATGTCTAGAATAGATTCTGGGGTTCTGGTGTGGATCGTGGTTTGGATCGTGTAGTAGATTATGTGAAGATTTTTTATTTTTACGCTTGAATATATTTTGTAATGATGATCTTAAAATATCTTTAATAGTTGAATATGGTTTTACATCTTTTTTTGTATGTTTTGTCATGATAGGGATATGGATTGATTCTTTGATACACTCGGTATCAGATACCTCTTTGCGTAGATTAGGTTTTCTACTCATTATTAGATATTACTTATTGAGAAATAAATCGCAATAGAACTATGGAATATGAATTGTAATTAGTTTGAATTATAATAATTATATCTGGATACATAATAAATTTATATTACATAGCTAGAATACATAGAATACTAGTATATACATAAATACTAAATGACTGATAATTATAAAGATATTGTGGTAGATAATGCAGTAGATAATGCAGTAGATAATCTAGTAGATATATCTCTCGATCCAGAAACTACTAGTAATGGTTCTGGGAATGATTCTTCTAATAAGAAAATATATGAAGAAGTATATAAATTTGAAGGGAATGAAACTGAAGGGAATACATCTAATTCAGAAGTAGTCAATAAGACAGTAGATAAGATAGTAGATAATACACCAGATGTCATAGATATAACTAATGACCGCGGTGGTTTAATATATGATATTTTACATATATTTGATGATATTTATGCTTATGGACGTGTTTTCATTGAAAATAATTATTTTAATCTTTCAAGCAATGATGATTTTAATATTGTTTATCCTAATATTTATATCGGCAATTATAGTTCATCTACGAATTTAGAAAGTCTTACCGCTCTAGGTATTACACATATTATCAGTGTTATACCTTCTTTTAATCCACCATTTCCAGATAAATTTAATTATTTGCATATTGAAGCATATGATGATGAAAGTCAAGATATGAAGCTGCATTTTGAAAAAACTAATAAATATATTAGCGATTGTTTAACTCAAGGGGGCAAATGTTTAATTCATTGTATGGTAGGTCGTTCTAGAAGTGTATCTATTTTTATGGCCTTCATAATATACATAATTCATAATAAATTTAATCAATCAATAATAAAAATAGATAATGATGGAGAAATACATAGTTTAAGTGACGGAAGTAATGATGGTAATGGAAATAGTAATGGAAACGTAATTGAATATAAAAAACTTGTAAATGGAAGAACTAGAAGGAAGAGTATTTCTAGAAATGGTGATGAACAAATAACTAAAGTAGAAGAAACAGAAAGACCTCAATTATGTAAGAAAGAGGAAAACTTTATTATTTATAAAAAGCAAAATATGATTAATGAAGTTGTGGAATTATCTAATAAGTATAATTTACTTTTGAATGAAATTAGAGATTTACAAAGCAAAATAGATATAGAAACTGAAGAAATAACCGAAACTCTAAATAATATGAAAGAACAAAATGCAATAAATATGTATAACTACATATTATCTTATGTTAAAACATATAGATTATGTGCTAGACCTAATTCATATTTTATTAAACAATTATGTGAAATTGTTTTTAATTGATAAGTTCATATGAAATATATAGTATATATATAGTATATATATAGTATATATAATATATATAGTGTATATTTATTACAATGGCTTATGATTTTAATACATATCGAATTGATCCTAGGATTAAATATGGAAATACTACCAATTATAGTAAAATAGATAGTTCTCGTATTCTGAAAGAAGAAACATATAAAATGCATCTAACACCTCCTTTTTGGGGTAATACTTTTATACCACCGACAGAAGATGAAAAAGGGTGGTTTCGAGGTGGCCACCTAAGGGAAAAATATAATACTAATGCAATATATAAAACACAAAAACTTACAAATCCTCGTAATCAGGGAGAACAAGAAATGCTAGAATATCTATATTTTTATAAAGATTGGAAAAAAGATTCGGTTAGTAAATTACCAGATCCTGATCCAGAAACAAAATTACAAACACAAACCATTCTGAATAAATATAATAATATAATTTGTAATGTATCTAATAATACTCCTTATCAAAAATTATATGAAGAAACAAAAAGAAAAGATAAATTTGCTATGCCAATGGCTATTAATGGTAGTAATAAAGTAGAAGATATGTATAATAATTGTCTAAATAAAAAGACATTTGAATTTAAAAGATATAGCAATATTTCACCTTCTTATAAACAATGGTTGGAAAATCCACTATATAATGGTAATGTATCACAGGAATCGGAGGCACTGAAAATTATGTATATGACTGGTAGAGAAGTAAATAAAGTTAATGTCTATGATAGTGTATATGAAGATATGGCCATTTTAAATTATAATCCTAATGATGATGATATAGATAAAAATATAAATAGTACTCTAGGTAATAGAGGTACTGTTGGATCTGGTGGAACTGACTATTATAGAGTATAGAGTATAGAGTATAGAAGATTATTTGATAGTAAATATTTACTTTTATTTCTTTCTATTTATATTATAGGAAATACATATTATAGGAAATACATATTTGAGGGAAGATATATTTGAGAAAAGATATAATTATTATCTTACAAAAAGAATAATATATATTATATAATACATAATACATAATGGATTTTTCTTCTGTAGAATTGAATAAAGAGATTGAATGGGATGACTCAGTAGAAGGGATTTTAAGTGAAATAGGTGATGAATCACAAATTAACGCCTATATGCACAAGAAATCACAATCATATTATACTAAACAAAATATAAAATATCAATTGCCGATTATAATTCTTAGTGCTCTATCTGGAACAGGTAACTTTGTAAGTACCAATTTTCCAGATTATTCCAAATATATTATTTTAGCAGTTGGTGGGGTTAGTATATTTACATCTATATTATCATCAGTAGCTCAGTTTCTTAAAGTTAGTCAATTGAGTGAAAGCCATCGTATGTCTTATCTTTCATGGGAAAAATTCCATTCCAATATTAAATTTCAATTAAATAAAAAGCGAGGTAGTCGTGATAATTTAAAGGATTTTCTTAGTGTAATAGTTCCAGAATATCAAAGGTTAAAGGAAATTAGTGCCGAAATACCTAAAAGTATATATGATCAAGTCAGAAGTAATAAGAAGAATTTGAGCAAAATGCAGGTTCCCTATTTATTAAATGGATTTCACCCTGTAGTTGCTTATAAAGAAGCTGAGGAAATCGTTGATGATTCGGGTGATAATGGACTAATTAATATACAATCATTACATTTAAATATTGAGGAAGATGACGATACTACAGCTTAAGATGTATGAATGATGTATGAATGATGTATGAATTATACTTGGCGTCCAATTATTTTATTTTTATTATATTTATTTTATATATTATAATTATTATATCAATTATAATATTATTTACATTGCGTAATCATAGTAGTCAAACTACTTTATAATGTCTTTGCCTCAAGAACTGGTTCCAGAACCTATTCCAGAACCTATTTCAGAATCTGTAATGGAAGAAATATCTGAAGACATAAGTAATACAATACATATTTTACCTCCTGAACACTTAAAGTTAAACTTACAACTCCCAGTAATTCTAGTGGATACTAGTTATTGGTTATATTATCGTTATTTTGCCTTGCGGAATTGGTATGCGCGTGCGTATCCAGAGACACAACTTAATAAACATTTTAATAGTGAGCACGATTGGCTAGAGGATGTTGTATTTATGACTAAATATAAAAAGTTGTTTCTAGAACATATTAAAAAATTATGTAGGAAATTCAAAACAAAAATGGGGAATGTGGTATTTTGTATTGATTGTCCCCATAAAAAGATATGGCGGTGTGAAAAAACAGAAAACTACAAGGGTACTCGTTTAGAATCACATAAGAAGAATCAATTCACTTCTTTCAATGTTTTTACTTATATCAAGAAAAACTTGCTTCCAGAACTACAAATGAAACATGGTGTTAAAATTATTAAATGTCAAAGGTGTGAAGCTGATGATGTAATAGGGAATTTGGCAGTATACTTGGAAGGTTTGATTGGCGGTGGGTGTATTCCTATATATATCCTTGCTAATGATAATGATTACTTGCAGATTTGCAATAAGAATATAAGGCTTATTAATGGGTTGGGTAATATTATATCTGGTATAGAATCTACGGATGATAAATATATTGGGGAAAAATATTTAATATCTAAAATTCTTCTAGGTGATGTCAGTGATAATATAAAATGCTGTACAATAGATTCTAGAATAATAGATAATAATAATACTTCTGGTTCTGGATCTAGTTCTGGATCTAGTTCTGGATCTAGTTCTGGATCTATTACATATAAGAATGTTACTAAAACGTTTATTAAAAAGATATTAAATGATACTACAAAATTAAAAATATTTCAAGATATGTTATATGAGGTTAGGGATGGTGTGGATGGAACTTGTTCAATAATACCTGATAATAAATTTAAAGATAATACAATTCTTATGGATTTTCAAATGCTTCCTATTGAACTTAAAAACAATTTAGGTATTATGTTTAGAGAAATTGTATAGAAAAATAATATATTTATTCGTTTGTATAGATATAAATAGATATAAATACATATAAATACATAAATACATAAATCTTATACAGTATATACATACTAAAATGGTTAACACAACACAAATTAAACAATGTGTACAAGAACTTACTCAAGAAAGGCAAATGTGGCAATCTCAGAGAGAAAAATATAGGGGTATTACAAAGGAACAATTTACAGATATGATGAAAGAACAGTTTAATTCATTATATGAAAATTCTAAAACTCTTTTTGAAAAATGTATATCTGGTGATTTAAATATGAATGAATTTAATTATATGTTATCTATGTTGGATAAAGTTAATGCTGGTAATGATTTTCAAGCGGTTAGTCAAGAAGTTGGACAGAAATTAGTTGATATTTATGTTAAGCCATTACTGGATAAAGAAAAAGATACAGAAGGGAAGAATTAAATATAAGATTCTATTCTAGATTGATCAAATTTTATTTCATATTTTTAATTATTTTTAATTATTTTTAATTATTTTTAATTATTTTTAATTATTTTTAATTATTTTTAATTATTTTTAATTATTTTTAATTATTTTTAATTAT
>Ga0114966_10000176_pt1 | contig 60480 bp, 65 predicted proteins | sample M_130207_XF_Meta_FD_87029 | JGI IMG/M metagenome (GOLD analysis project Ga0114966, IMG submission 87029) | Freshwater microbial communities from Lake Montjoie, Canada to study carbon cycling - M_130207_XF_MetaG | ecosystem: Environmental > Aquatic > Freshwater > Lake | place: Lake Montjoie... | reverse complement strand
TTTTTATTTTTTAAAAGGAAATTCATTATAAATACTGATAATAATAAAATTTTTACCTATTTTTTATTCATGATAATCATAACTATCCTCCGATAATTCAGACCCAATATCTTCTAATAACATAGCATCATCAACAGCATCATTATTATCACACCCTTTATTTATATCAGAATCTTCATCTGACGCATCGGATGAATTGTAATCCTCGTTATCTTCATTTGAATCCTCATTATCATCATCTACAACAAAGCCATCCTTCAAATAACCAGTTGACTTAGTTTTCTTAGATTTAGGCACCGCATCTAGCTCATCTTCTTCATCGTCGTCATCATCATTTGTTGCTGTCAAGTCATCAAATCCGCCAAATAATTTCTCATACAACTTTGTCCACAAATCGGTTGTCAAATTAATAAGAGATTTCTTCCCATTGTCGTCTCGCAATTGACCAACTAAAACACAGCAGCCAAATAACAATTTATTATCAGCCGGTGGTGGAAAATCGTATTTATTTTCCATATTTGCCTTTCCATCATCCTTTCCAAACATCATAATAGAATATTTCTGTCCATTTAATTTTACAGGCCATTCAGCCTGCTTTGAAAACCCATCCACCTTCTTGAAGCCACACTTCTTAAATAATTCATCTTCTTTGTAATCTTTCACAGTCAAATCCTTAAGTTCGCCAGTTTTATCTACTAATACAATTGTTAAAGGTTGGGGCATTTTATACAATTCTTATAAAAAATGGGTTTAAATAGTTTACAATAAATAATCTAATAATCAATGAAAATATATATTACTGATATTTTTCCATCTTCTTTGAAAAACAAACTAACAAATCTTCAAGAATATTTAACCAATTCTGTAACAAAATATGAAATGGCATCGGAAGACTATGGATTGCATTATATTGAAAATGATTTAATGTATCGTATAGAACCAAATTTTAAACCAGAGTTTAGAATAATTAAAGATATTTTGAAAAATGAACTGCTAATTGATAATACTGATTATAAGATGATACCAGTGTTATCCCAGTTGCCTGTAAATTATATTTTAACTAAAATATGTTTATATGAATATCAAGTTTCAAAAAAATCCAAGTTGAAGTTAGTTATTGAGTGTTTAAATGAGCCTATTAAACAAAATGTGTTTTTTCAGCAAAACAATCATCAACAATCATCAAATCATGTTCCATTTAACTTTTATTTTGTGTATAACGACAATAAAATAGATTTGTCAGACCAATTTATAAAAGAAGAATTTAATGTGTTTTTATCTCACCTAAACTAATATTTTACTATATTATGCTTGCTTGGATTATTCAAATATCAATAATATCTTTAATATTTATTTTTTTAGTACATCATCTAATTGGATTTTTTAAAACAACATTAACAGTCCCAAAAATAAAGGATTTAGTAAATTCTCCTTCGCAGAAATATCAGCATATTTTTAATACAATAAATACAAATTCAACAAATTCAACAAATTCAAATACAATGTCTTATACAGCAATTGACTTATTACCAACTTCTCCGACACAATCTAATTCCAATTCTGAATTAGACGTATCAACTAAAGATATGATGAAGGATGAATTAAAGAGTTTTTTAAAGAAACAAATGAATACAAATGCTGGGTCTTCACAAAATGAAAGTTGGTTAAATATAAATTCATAAAACATTTAAAGGTATCTTGATAATATACTATATATATCAAATGAATACAATGTTTCAAAATGGCGAAATTGACTCTATATTATCAGATTTTCCAAAATTTGAACTTTCTTATGAAACAATGACGCATAAGAAAGTTTTTGATTATAACGTTATTTTAGCAATACCAGATGGCCAAAAGTGTTTTGCATGGTTTACCACATACAAAGAAGATAATGTATGTTTTATAATGGATACAGATAATAGAAATCAAATTACAAATGTTCGTATTGGATTAACTGGCTTTAAAAATAAGTTGGCATTTGGAAGTATATTTTATGGCACTACATTTAATGTAAATGGCGCAAATTGCTTCTGTATTGAAGACTTGTATTATTACAAAGGTGTATCTTATTCTAATAAAACATTTATTAGTCGTTTAGAAACATTAAAGAGTATTTTGAAAACTGAGCTATCGCAAAAATCTATAACACAAGATTATATAATTTTTGGATTGCCTTTAATGAACTCTGATTTGATTTCATTACTGAAGACAATTGATACATTGCCTTATAAAATTAAGAATTTAAAATATAGATGGTATGAGACAAAAAAAATTATGTCTTCGGAATATTACAAGCCATCATCTAGGGTAAGAGAATTCAATGGTGTAAGAGAATCCAATGTAAGAGAATCGGTTGGTGTAAGAGAATCGGTTGGTGTAAGAGAATCGGTTGGTGTAAGAGAATCGGTTGGTGTAAGAGAATCCAATGTTGTAAGAAAAGAATACGTAAAACAATTATCATACGCAATCTTTCATATTACACCTGATATTCAAAGCGACATTTACAACTTATTTGTTACAAAAGATGGTATCACAGAATTCTACGATTATGCGTTTATTCCAGATTATGAAACCAGTGTATTAATGAATCAACTATTTAGAAATATAAAGGAAAATGCCAATTTAGATACATTAGAGGAAAGTGACGACGAAGACGAATTTGAAAACAATAATCCCGAAAAATATGTTTATTTAGATAAGTCTTACAAAATGAATTGCCAGTTTAATTTTAAATTCAAGAAATGGATGCCTACTTCTCTTGCAAATGCCAAAGACTCAGTTGTGTTACATAGTAAGTTACCTGTAATAAAAAATGTATAAATATAATCTAAGTATAATATAATAAAATGTATTTAATAAATCCAGATGCTTCAGACCCTTCAAATACCTGGACTGATAACACAAATCCCGCGTCAGTAAATTGCAGAGCATTACAAGGCTCATCAAATAATATAATGGCAGCAAAAGGACTTATTGGTGGAAGTACCAGTCGCAAGCTTAGAAAAAGCAAAATATCTCGTAAAAGAATAAATAATATATCTAATATGTATAAGATGAAAGGCAGTAGAAAATCTATTACAAGACGGGTTCGTCGCATTAAGAGTAGATTGCGTTCTAAATATGGACTTAGACGCGGGTCAAAAAAGAATGTTAGCAGAAGACATCATAGTAGAAAACATATCATGCGTGGTGGATATTCACAATATATGAATAATGTACCAAATACACCTAGCTATTCCACTGGTGGTCCATTGTCACCATTATTAAGTGCTTTAGCAAACCCTGTTCCATTCAGTAAGTTACCCAATATTAATGGCATTGATAACTTAGACCATAATGCTTTGAATTCATTTGGGAAAAGTGGTAGTGGTATGGGATTTCCTAGCAGAGGGTCCTATTAAATAAATAAAAATTATAAAAATAATACAATTTTGTATTTTTATAATTTATCTGTGTCTTGTTTTATGCTTCTTGGTATTAGGTCTCTTTATACTCTTGGTTCTGAGTTTTCTCTTTGTATTATATTTATATTTCTTATTTGTCTTTCTTCTAAGTTTACGACTGCCGCCTTCTGGACCCTTGTTCTTTTTAAGTTTTTTGTCTGAAATTTTTTTTTGAGATGGGCCAACAGTAACAAAACGAACATCCACACCGGCGTCTGTAATATCTACCACCACATATCCATTTTCTTTTTTATATTCTAATGGGTTTACAATATACTCGAGTGTTTTAGTTTCTGCGCTTGCTTGAGGAACTGCTTCGGTTATAATTATATCCTTTTTATTTCTATATATACCTTCAATAGTTGTACCATCTTTATTTAATTGAATACCATCGTATGGCTCATCTAAATCAGTTCCACCTGTTCCAACTATATATTGCTGAATTGTCATAATAGAACTGCCAACATCTATAATAATAGTCCCTTCTTGATAACTATGATAATCAGAACATAAATAATAATACCTAGTTATATCGTTTCCAAATTGTTTTATATTATTCCAAAATAAGCTATAAAATGCATCTGAATATGCTTCAAAACCTCCTTTTATTTTTATTTTACCTTCTTTTTCAACCTTCTTTTGTTTTTTAAAACAAGCTAAAGGATGATGACCACAGCATATTACATTTGAATATGGTCCTGGATTTAAACGCATATATTCGTTTATTACATTTATTTGTCTCTGTTGTAACTCTGCTATAATACTTTCTCTGCTACTAGTATTAGTCATTTTAACAGTAAACAATTCGTCATAACATTCAAGATTTTCATCCGCATACATATTTGTGTCAATCATTATAATAAGTGTTTTACTTGCTCCCATATCAACTATTTTAAACATTACGAGCTCTGTAGGTAATGTTATGTTTTTTCCATCCGCAAATCTTTTTTCAATCAAAATAGTTTCACATATAGGTTCACTACTACTAGTATTGCTTACTGGTCTAGTTTTTTCCAAATCATGATTTCCAGTTAATAAATAAATTATTTCGGGAGGAGGAGTGCTTTTTTGAGTAGCGCTATATAAAATGTCAAGACCTGCTGTTATTTGAGAAGGAATTACAAATTTTTCTTTATTCTCTTCAGGTTGATAATAATTGTCACCATTAACAATGATAATGTTTCCATTTTGTTCTACAATTGATTCTATAACGCGGGGAAAATCAGGATTTTTATCTTCATCTCTCGTGTATGTTGCGTCTTGATTCCAACAACCAAAATTTATAATTCTAAATTTGTTCTCTTCTTTTATTGACGACGCCATATAATATTATTGTATATTATTTTTGCTCTTTAATACTTCTTCTTTGGGAATATGAGATTGATAAATAATTATATCATCCCACGAAATATAATAGTCTTCAATACACATACCATGTTCTTCAGGATTTAACAAATATTTAATACAAAAATCTAGAGTTAATTTTTGCGTATTTAATAATTTTTTTAGAGACAATCTATCAATATTATATTCTAAAGTTTCAATATCAAACTGTTCATTAGCTAACTGATAGTTATAAATAATTTTCATATGCTTATTAAAGATATTAATATAATATATTTATATGCTTTGTCAATATCTAACTCCAACTATTTTAACGCAATGCATATTTATCAATAGCCACAGCCTTTGTAACATTTTTCACAATTTTATCAATATTATCCTTTTGTTCTTGTTCAGTGACACCTGACATGGCATTCATTACTATTTTGTTATACTTGTCATACTTTTTTGTTCTTGGGTCTTTGCATGATGGATTCTCCTTTACCCATTCATTGATTTGTTTTATGTTCCTGAAAGCAACCTTTTTAATTGCATTCTTTATTAATAATTTATCATCGCTTTCTTTTATCCATTCATCATTGTTCTTAATGTAAAGCACTTCTCTTTTTGAGTCGCTACAGTGAATTGGTCGCTTATGAATATCTAGTGCATTGATTCCTTTTACAAATATGTTAGAAACACCATCAGCATAACCAATATTTGCGAATTCTTCCAAGTCGGACAATTGCATCTTTATAGAATCTACAAATTCATTAATATTCAAAGCATCTTTACATTGTTCATTCAAGAATAAATTTAAGTTGAATGATTTGTTATTACAATTTGTGTTAGAGTTAATTGTATTTGTATTATTTGTAACATTGGATTTTGAAGCTAGTTCCATCATTTGGTCTATCATTTGTTTCTGTTGTTCCATCATAAACTTTCTAAGTTCTTGATTTTCTATCATTTGAACCTTAAGTATTTCAATAATTTCATTATTTGTTGGTATAGCCCTGTACCCCTTTTCCTCGGAATGTTCTTCAGAATGTTCCTCGGAATATTCTTCATCTGCCATTTCTAATTTTATTGGTTCATGAATACTACTATTACATTTTTTATTATGATACCATAAACCAACCCGAGAATTATATGTTTTATTACAATGTTTACATTGAAAAATGCTATTTTCTACTAAATCCTTGGATATTTCTGTTAAAGATTGGGGAATTTTTGTTAAGGATTTGTTAAATACCAAGGGTTTATTATGTTTAGCTGTCATTAAATGTTTATTATAATCTTTTTTGTTATTGGTTATGATGTTACACTTTTCACAAATATATTTAAGTTTATTTTGGGGAAAATCTGTTAACATTTGGTATATAATATGTTAACATTTTTTCCCCCCTAAATATTTTATTTAAAAAATCAAAAAAAATATCGTCACAGAAAAAATGTTCGTAAAAAATAATTTAGAGCATATCAGTCACAACGTGAAAAAACACTGTTTTTTGAAACTTTTTTGGGGGTTTCATTTTTGGACATTTTTAAAAATGTCCAATTTTTGATTCCCTTTTTACTTTTTGGAAAAAATATGAAACTTTCAAAAATATAATAAATTTATAATATTTTCACTAGAAATATAATTTTCTTAGGTATTATGGTATTTGCAATATTGAAATAATTATTATTTTTTAAATTTCAGTAAGCAAACGCCCCCCTTTTTAGAATTACCATTAGACTCCAAATCTGGTTCTTCCAAGTCAGACTCAGTATCAGAGCCAGAATTAGAATTATTATCTATTTCTATACTTTTATTTGTATTTGTTATAGATGCACTAGGTACAAATGTTGTCTTCCATTTGCTAATATCAGTAGTATATGTGCTACTAGATATTTGAATAATTTTGTAATTCTGTGTCTTGAAAAAACGTCTGCGTTTTGCCCATTGGTTCTGAAAGTTGGCATGTGCGTCAATGATATCTACAACAATGGGTGGATTTTCGTGTTTTTGTCTCAAAATACGTCCCACGGATTGTTCTATTTTTGTCATAGGCGTTGCCATTATAAGTGTAGTTAGTGTCTTAATATCAAGTCCCTCGGCGGCCATACTATACGTCGCCAAAACGACCTGTTTTAGCTCGGTTTGCTTTAGAGCAGCCTCCTTCATACCGCCTACATAAAATCCAACAGTGGCAATTTGCTTGTGATTTATTGCTTCATAAAAGTAGTTGAGAATATTTCGGTAAGACGCAATAATCATAATTTGTTGTTTTGGATTTTCCTTTATCATATCATCAAGTACCTTTAGAATAAATTCAGAGCGGCGATTATAATTGCATATTTTACTAAGCATTTTGGATGCGGCTGGCTTGCCACGAAAGTCCAATTCAACTTCATTATATTCATCATCATTGGTCTGATATGTAATACCTCTGACAATTACCTCTTCGTCCTTACTGCGCTCTTGTTTATAAACAACATCACCAAGAAACATTTTGAAAACCCGAGTAGTGCCGTCACTTCGCTCCATTGTGGCACTAAGTCCGAGCATATATTTGGTTACCAATTTAAAAAGCGCACATGAAAACACCTCAGACGAAATATGGTGGACTTCATCAATGATTGTGAGTCCAAAGCTGTCAAAAATGGAAGCCGGATAGTCTTTCATTGAAAGTGATTGAAGCATACCAATCACTATATCCTTGCCCTCAATGTCAATTATTTGACCTTGTATCTTGCCTATTTTGGCATTTGGTATAAATTGCTGGATGCGCTCAATCCATTGGTTCATTAGAAACTCCTTGTGGACAATTACAAGAGCCTTCTTTTTCAACTTACATAGTATGTAGAGTGATATCGATGTTTTCCCAAAGCCACATGGGAGCTCTAGTAGGCCGCCACCTCCTGTTACTTCTCCATTGCTACGTAGAACCTTATCTAAATATGCGTTAACTACTGGTACTTGCATTTCTCTCAAAGACCCCTGAAATTCCAAGGCAATATCGTCGCCCTCGGTTATTTTGGAGTCATTAGGTTTGCCAAATAGTTGCTCTCCATAATAACGCGGCACATATAGTTTCTTATCAGATTCACGGTAAGCCGGAAAAGATTTATCAATCGCAATTGGCGCACCAGGAGTACACGGTTTAATTAATAGTTGCTCCTTGATATATTGTTGTTGTGTAACAGACAAATCACTTTTTAGAATAGTGTAGCCCTTTTGCCCCAAATATGTGTTTATATTTTTAGGCATTTCTACAACATTCTTTTGTTCTTTTTTATTGTTATTATAAAAATTAGCGTTTTTGCTTCTAAAAAAACTCATTTTAATTATATTGTTGCTAATAATATTTAGAGCAAAATGTTTATATTGTTTTTATATTGTTTTCTGGTTCTCTTGATTATTTATTTGTTGCTTTTTACCTTGTTTATAAAATATAATCTATAATTATGATATATAAATGGAATATTTAAACGAATTACTTGAGAAGAAAAATATGCCGCAATTATTATTGGTTATATTATTTATTATATATTTGGTCATTGGTTTCAAGACACCAGAAAGTGTAGCCACAATGATTGATTCAAGTATGGGTAAGGTTGTTGTTGCTGTTGTTGCGCTAGTGTTATTTGCTTACTCAAATCCTATTTTAGGTGTATTGGGTATTTTTGTGGCGTTTCATTTAATAAAAAGTGCTTCAATTAAAACCGGAATGGCTGCTTTAGAAGAGTTTTATCCTACGGAGAAGAAGAAGTGGTCGCCTTTTACACCTGAACACCAATTTCCTTACACATTAGAACAGGAAGTTGTAAAGAAAATGGCGCCCCAAAAATTTAACACTAATTATGAGAAGGCGTCATTTAAACCAGTATTGGAGGACACATATGATGCTGCGCACGTAAATTTAGGCAATAATTAAGTATAATAATTGTAAACTTAACAAATAATATACAAACTATTCAGTATTTATATTATTTTTCTTTTAGTATTATATTTATTTGTTTAATACTGCAAAACCTTCAGCATTTCGGTCACCAAATAAATTCATTTTACCAAAAATTTTTGAAATGCCCCCATTGCCATAAAAATTTAACAAAATAATCAATCCAATACACATTAAAAAAATAAAAAAACCCAAAACCCATGGATTATTCTCTATATCAAAAAAATCGCTTGCTGAATTATTATTTGATTGCGTTTTCTCATTAACGACAGTTTCCTCTCCGGATTCACCAACTGTCTGACAATCAATAAAAATACCTTCGTCAATTTGCCCTCTGTTAGGTCCCTTTTCATTAATAAATAATGGCGTAGCAACACTAGGTGATTTAGATTTAATATTGCTATTAGTAATAATTTTTTGTAGTTTTGTTAAACAATCCGAATCAATCGCAACATTTGATACATTTGGACTAAACACAATGTAATCAAATGTAGATGAACAGTCGTCAAATATTTCCTGTCCAGAATAAGAAAAAAACTTCTTTATAGGGACTATATTATTTAGCGTATATGTTCCAATATCATTTAAGGTTGCAGAGGCTTTATTTTTAGGGGCTTTACTAACAGTCCCCATTATAATTTTATTGATAATAACTGACCCTTTACTTGTAGAAACTTCGTTCTTTATAGGCACGCAAATAGCCAGTTTATTTCCGCCACTTGGAGTATTATGAATAATAATAATTTCAGCACAAGCAGGCTTATTCATATAAGTATGTAGCGATGGTGAATAAATCCTAATTTCTTCTACATTGTAGTTGTGTAAATTATATTTAACAGGTGAGTTACTTGCTGCATCATATGAAAGAGAAATATATCCCCCTTTATTTTTTGTAGAGCAACTACTAGACTGATATTTAAAATCTAACTCACATTTATATTCGCATTTACCCTTAACATTTGAAGGTGAAATATTTAATGGAGTGTTTGAATTAGTGCATTTATTTCTTATAGAACTCATTTATATTTTATATAAGTATATAAAATATAAAAATAAATATATATTATTAATAATTAATACCAATATGAAATTAACTAAAGCCCGTTTAACCAAGATTTTTTTAAAGGAGAAACAAACAAGAAAAAAATGTAAATCAAGACAATTTTCAACACATACTAATACCTATAAAAATAGAAACCGTTACAACACCACCAATAATAATAACAATAATAAAAATATCACTATGAAAAATATTAGTATATAAAATTATTGATTGTATAACAAAATATATTAAATATAATTACTATTACTATTTATGTCTAATACAGGAGATAAAACAATGAATGATATAAAATACACGGAAATAAAATCACTAGATAATTCGCTTCTTCAAAAATACGATGTAAAATTATATGGAAGTGATAAAGATACCTATAATATTATTAATGATTTTCTTGAAGACAATCAAAGTGAAAGGGCGTTCTATATTATTGATTTAGGTTCACTTACAAATTCGTATTCAAATTGGATTCGTTTATTACCAAACGTGAAACCATATTATGCCGTAAAGTGTAATCCAAATCCGGTCATATTGGAGTCACTTGCATCTCTTGGTTGCAATTTTGATTGCGCTAGTGAAAATGAAATGAAAATGGTAATTGAAATAACAAAAGACCCGTCGCGAATAATATTTGCCAATCCATGTAAGATGTCGTCGCAAATCCGATATGCGCGAGCAAACGATGTAGACTTGATGACATTTGACTGTGAAGAAGAGCTGTATAAAATAAAATTGTATCACCCATATGCCAAATTAGTGTTACGCTTGGCTGTGGATGATAGTAAGAGCCGATGTAAATTTAATAAAAAATTTGGTTGTAAATTGTCGCAAGTAGAGGAGTTATTGAATATTGTAAAAACGCTTAAATTGGATATAACCGGTTTTAGTTTCCACGTTGGGAGTGGATGTTCTTCATCTGATACATTTTATAATGCAATAAATGATTGTAAAAAGGCATATGATATTGCCAAAAAAATGGAAATAAACATAAGTGTTATTGATATTGGAGGCGGATTTCCGGGTATAGACCGTGACATTAAATTTGAAGATATTTCTAAAAGAATAAATGATGGAATTAATGATTTATTTTTAACAGAATTAGATAGCGGTAGTATTCAGTTTATTGCTGAACCTGGCCGGTATTTTGCGGAGTCTAGTCATACATTAGTGCTCAATGTTATTGGTAAAAAGAATATAATTGATGAGGAAACTGGCGAGAAAATAATTGTATATTATTTGAATGATGGCATTTATGGCTCATTTGGCTGTATTTACTTTGACCATAATAATCCAATAGTCCTGCCATTTAATGAGAGAAATGATAAGGTTTATAAAAGCAGATTATTTGGACCAACATGCGATTCAATTGATTTAATATCAAATGAGATAATGTTGCCTGAATTAGCTATTGGAGAATGGGTTTATGTTGAGAATTTTGGAGCATATACAGTAGCTTCATCTAGTAATTTTAATGGATTCAAAACAAATATTTTTAAATACATATTTAGGTCTTAACTAAATGTCACAAGGTTAAAAAACAGGTAAATATTTAATTGTGCTACTTTCATACACTGTAGCTTTAAATGCGTCATTATATCCCTCTACATAAACAGTGTCGCCGTTATAAACTTCATCAACTCCATAATCATTGAGTGCGGATTTACCTTTAACCGAAACAGGCAACTTGACATTGTTATGCTGATTAGATATAGTATAATATTGCCATTTTTGTCTACTGGTAAACAATGGTCGGCCCATTAGCGGTAAAATATTATTATTGGATACGCCATTCAATGGTGTTAGAATTCCTATTTGCCGATAACTTGTATCCACTGCTCCAACATTTGTAGAAACATTGATAGGCATAACTTGTCTAGATGCACTAGGAACCATATATCTTTCATCTTTGTAAGGTGCCTCATATGGATTGGTTAAGACATTATTTATTGGTGAATCATTGAACATATTGTTCCTTACACTGTCATATAAATTTACACCATTATTTAAATTATTATAAGGATAATTAGGAACAACATTATATTGGTTTTGGCTAGGGTTTTGATTTTGATTTTGATTCTGATTCTGATTCTGATTCTGTGATTGTTTATTAAAACTAATATAAACAAAATAGCCAACAATAATTAAAATAATTATAAATAACATTGATGTCATATTTTCTATACATAATACACCAGGTGGACACTTTCTCATTAATATAATATTATATTAAATAGTTTTTTTAAATATAATATTATTGGGTCTTTAGTTTTCCTTTTACTTTTTATTTACTTGACCAAAATTTTTGGTTATATCAACCATTTGACTAATTTTACCCATATCAAGACCCTTTAACATGTCCTGAGCATTTGTAACAAGCGGCATCATAGTATTCATTGCTTTAAATAAAGTTTGTTGTTGGGACATTAATTTTTCAGTATCCGCTGACAAATTTTGCATTCCCCCTGACCCTAAGATTTTATCCAAATTGTCATACGCATCTTCTAAAGTAGTGGCGTAATCAATGCGGGATGGTTTTGCGGGACCACCAATCGCACCGCGTTTCTTACCACTGGCACCAACACCCGCAGGAGCAAATCCCTCGTCTAAAGGGGGCTTCTCAGTAGTAGTAGCAGGAGTAGCAGGAGTAGCAGGAGTAGCAGGAGCAGCAGGAGTAGCAGGAGCAGCAGGAGTAGCAGGAGCAGCAGGAGTAGTAGTAGTTTCACTAGTAGCAGCAGCAGCCTTTTCTTTAGCAGCCTTTTCCTCTTCAGTTTCTACATCATGAGAACTAGCAGCAGGAGTAGTAGCCATTTCTAATCCCTCGCGCATTATGCCATTAACCATTAATAAATTAGTAGCAATAATAGCAACAATTAAAACAACAACCATATTTTTACTAAAGTATGTTGTTATCAGGCAAATTAAAACAAAAAATATTACAGCATTAATTTTATTACTTACAACATAACCTAGTATATTTGAAACAGCTAAAAACACAATAAAATATAAAAAATACTTGTTAGTTAATAATTTCGACGCTTCACTTGCAAAACTCATTATATATATATTGTTTAAAAAAAATTGATATAAATAATAAAATAATATGTGTTTTATAAGAATAAAATAGAATGTCTCAATCTAAATATAATTTGGTATTGTGTGAAATGTTTAATAGAAATATTCACGGCTCCCCTAAGAAAAAAATAACAGAGATTGATGGTCATTATTTGCTTATAAGCAAATTTGAAGGTGATGCTTCAAATTTACACGATGATTCTGATTCTGATTCAGATAATTCAAATGATTCTGATGATTCAAATATAAACAATGTTGCTGAATATTACAATGAATATTACAATGAACCTGAGCAGGAAATAAAGCCACATATTATTATACGAAATTATCAGAATATTATTGCTAGACCTGACTATATAAAGCCAGAAATTGGCGAATGTATTGTTTTAGAATCGCAACATACCGTTGTTATTATAAAAACCATGTGGATTAAAATTATTCAGCGTAAATGGAAAAAGATTTACGCGGAACGACAAACTATAATTAGAAGATGGTCGCAAATTGCGGCACTCTATAACAGAGAACTAACAGGTAGATGGCCTGACTCCTGTATACGTTATCCTACATTACGTGGAATGCTTGTCTTACAGTAATTTATTGATGTTCTCTTGTTTTACCTTCTTTACTTCTTTTATTTCCTCTACCTTGCCCATTTTTCTTATATTTTTTTTGAGATGAAGTTTTAGAATTTGGATTTAAAGATGCAACGCTAGACGTTTCTCCTGTTATATCATTGCCAGCTAAATTAGTATCATCATAAGTATATCCTCCTTTAAAATGTCTTTGACGTCTGCTTCTATTTTTAAAATGTCTTGGACGTCTGCTTCTATTTTTGAAACGGCGATTTTTATGATGCATTTGCTCCTCTATACTGGGACTTTCAAATAACTTGAATCCAAAAATATTAACCATTTATATATTATATTATTTTTTTTAATTCGTGCGTTATTTTTTCCATTTCAAAAACAATTTCTCTTTGTTGTCTTTTGGCGTCTCTTATTTGATTATCAGTCATTTTATCTTTAACAATTGTATCATCTAAATATTCCTTAAGTAACATCATTGCATCATATTGTTGCTGTTTTTCTTTAACAACAGTATCATAATAATTTTTGTAATTTTTAGTAACACCTTCTAAATATTTATTGTTGTTCACATTTTGCTCTAATTCTTTCTGTTTAAGTAGCAAAAACTCCTTTCTCTTTTTAATTTCTGTTTCTAAATGATTAATACGTTTGTCTCTGCCTCCTACTAACATTGTCTTATCATAATATGCTATAAAATTTTTATAATAAAACAATTATTTTTTATAAAGAAATTATAAGGATTTAAAAAAATAAGAATTTAAAAATCTTTGATATATATTATTTAGGATGTCTAAAGAACCGATACTTATACCAGACGATAACAGATTTGTAATGTTTCCGATTAAATATGACGATATATGGGCTATGTATAAGAAGCAAGTTGACTGCTTTTGGCGTGCCGAGGAAATTGATTTATCTAAGGATTTGGATGATTGGGCAAAGCTTAATGCTGACGAAAAACATTTCATATCTATGATTTTGGCGTTTTTTGCTGCGTCAGATGGAATTGTTTTAGAGAATTTGGCGCAACGTTTTATGAGTGATGTCCAAATATCAGAGGCGAGAGCATTCTACGGGTTCCAGATTGCGATGGAAAATATTCATTGCGTTACAGGCGAAACAAAAATATTAACAGATTCCGGATACTATATGATTAAAGATTTAGAAAATAAAAGTGTAAATATTTGGAATGGTGAAGAATTTTCATCAGTTGAAGTTAAATACACAGGCGACCAAGAAATTTATAAGGTTGTATTATCAAATGGTATGGATTTGGATTGTTCACCTGGTCATAAATGGTTAATCCAAAAAGGAAATCCAAAACATCCTGAAAGATGTTTATGTGAAGAAGTTGAAACAACTGATTTAAAAATAGGTGATATAATTGAAAAATACATAACGCCATTTATAGAATTTGAAGATAAAGATGAGTTTTTAAACCCATATATGCATGGTTTTTTTTGTGGTGATGGAAGTTATTGTAATAATTATCCTGTCATTTATTTATATGATAAAAAAAGAGATTTGCTACCTTATTTTAAATATGATTCTATACAACAAAATGAAAACCCAATAAGATTTTATGTAACAAAATATATTAATAAGGAAAAATTTGTAGTTCCAATTAATTACAGTAAAAATGTCAGACTTTCTTGGTTAGAAGGAATAGTTGATGCTGACGGCTGTGTTAATTTAAATTCAACTAAGGATTCTACTTCAATACAGTTGGCTTCAATAAATTTTAAATTTTTACAAGATATTCAGTTATTATTAACAACACTAGGAGTTCAAACAAATATTAGACTAAATCATAAAGCAGAAAAACGTTTAATGCCAAAAAATGACGGTTCAGGTGATTATGATTATTATATGTGTAAAGATTGTTATATTTTATACATAACAGGAAAATCGGTAAATAAACTTATTGAAATAGGGTTTTCTCCAAAACGACTTGACATAGTGTATTGTGAAAGATTAAATAATACTATGGATGTTTCTGAAAGACTTAAAATAGTTAGTATAGAAAAAATATTTGAAAACGAAGCTACATATTGTTTTAATGAACCTAAAAAACATAGAGGAATATTTAATGGAATATTAACGTGTCAAAGTGAAACGTATAGTTTGCTAATTGAGACCTATATTAAGGATAAGGAAGAAAAACACAGATTCTTCAATGCGATTGAGAATTACCCGTGTATCAAAAAGAAGTCAGATTGGGCTCAAAAATGGATACACGATAACCGCAGTAGTTTTGCCACAAGATTGGTGGCCTTTGCGTGTATTGAAGGTATCTTCTTTTCGGGCGCATTTTGTAGCATTTTCTGGCTTAAGAAGCGTGGTCTAATGCCTGGGCTTACATTTTCAAATGAGCTTATTTCCCGCGACGAGGCGCTTCATTGTGAGTTTGCGATTCTTTTATATAGTAAGTTAGAAAAGAAGTTGCCAAAACAAAAAATACACGATATTATCAAGGAGTGTGTTGAAATTGAAATAGAATTCATATGTGAGGCTCTACCATGCCGATTAATTGGAATGAATAGTGAATTGATGGGACAATATATCCAATTTGTAGCCGACAGGCTTTGCGTCCAATTGGGCTATCCGAAGATATACAATGCATCAAATTGTTTTGAATTCATGGAATTAATTAGTCTTGAATCTAAAACGAATTTTTTTGAAAAACGCATAGGAGAATATGCTTTGGCGAATGTGAATAAGACGGACAATGATTTTGAATTTACTGATGAATTTTAAAACAAACATTATAAAATTATTATATAAAAATAAATTTTTATATAATATAATATAAAATGCTTGTTCAAGGACTACTTTTATTGTCTTTTGTTTATTCCGTATCTGCAGCATTCGTATATACTGAAGAGGCGCTTCTGGACCAAGTGACTGAATTGCCTGGCCTACAAAATTCGCTGTCTTACAATCAATTCAGTGGATACATTCAGCTGCCTGGCACAAAGAAAAACATTCATTATTGGCTCGTTGAGGCCGAAGAGGACGCCGATTTGAAGCCGCTTGTATTCTGGACCAATGGCGGACCCGGCTGCTCTGGTCTAATTGGCTTTCTCACAGAACAGGGTCCATTTCGCCCTACTGCCGATGGTGATATTCAATTAAACCCATATGCGTGGAACAAGGTAGCCAACATGGTATTTCTTGAGCAGCCAGTTGGTGTCGGCTTCTCCTACTCGGATGTAGAGGATGATTACAAGATTGGCGACGACCAGGCGGCCAAGGATAATTTAGCAACAATTCAAGGACTCATTCAGAAGTTTCCACATTTTGCCAAAAGCAACTTGTATATTACGAGCGAGTCGTATGGTGGACATTATATGCCAACTTTAGCAAATGAGATTGTGAATTACAATGATTTAGAAAAAGATGCTTCTTTAAAGTTGAACTTCAAGGGTTTCGCAGTGGGTAATCCTTATACTGATTACTATTCTGGTGTTGGTGCTGAGATGGAGACATATTGGGGAAAGCAATTACTACCTAAGCCTCTCTGGGACACATACGTTGCCAATGGCTGCCTTAATGTGGAACAGCAATTGAATAACTCGGTTTGCAGCACATTAATCCTCAATTTTATGCGTAAGATTGGCAATTTGAATCCATATGCTCTAGACTATCCTGTTTGCTTGTCAAAACAACAGATGACAATGAGAAACTATCTTAAGTCGGAACAACTTTTAAATGATACCTTGGATATTCCTTATGAGCCTTGTGAAGATGAATATTCGTCCAATTATTTGAACCGCGCTGATGTAAAGGCAGCGCTACATGTTCATGATGATATTGTGTGGGAAGAGTGCTCTAGAACCACCAAATATGAACTAAAGGATAAGATGATGCCGATGGAGAAGTATTATAAGATTCTTCTGAATTCCAAGACGCATCCAGATATGCGTATTCTTGTCTATTCCGGCGATGATGATAGTGTGTGTGGTACAATTGGTACCCAACGATGGATATACGATTTAGGATTTCCCCTGGTTCAAGATTGGGAAACTTGGTACGTAGATGGACAAACTGCTGGCTACATTAGTAAATTTAAGACACCGTTTTCAGGCAAGAGCCGTTTCACATTTATGACGGTTCATGGCGCTGGACACGAGGTCCCTACATACAAACCAAAAGAGGCGTTAGATTTGTTTGAAAAGTATCTTAGTAATACTATTTAATCCTTTTTTATTTTATAACCTTTTTGTTTTATAATTAATAATTTAATTATAAAAATTTTATAGAAATTTATCTTCTACTTGTGCGTCTTCTTCTAGTGTTGCGTCTTTTCTTAGATTGTCTTCTCTTGGAGTTTCTTCTCTTAATGCGTCTGCCAGCTTGTTGGGGTGGTGTATAATTTGCTATTGCTTGTTGAGCTTTTAACAATAATGGAGTGTATTTGTCAATGTCTGATTGATATAGAGATGCTGGTGTGCCTTGGTCTACGGCTGTATTTATTTTAGTTATTAGTTGGTCAGCACCATACATTATACCATTAACAGTCGTATTATCAACAGGTAAATTTTTTACAGCTTCCTTGTTAAAGTTTTGATTAATTGAATCGCCAATTGCAACTCTCATTGTTTTAAACCCTCTAAAATCGATTGGTTGAGCCATTCTATATAATAGTCCAATATTATTTTTCTAATTAAGTTAAATAAGTTAAATAAATTTAAGCATTATTAGTATGAACGAACTAACAAATTTAAATCTAATTAAAATAAAGAATAAAATAGCCCTTATTTGTTTCAAACCCAATAATATTTATTTAAATTTTCTAAATAAATTCAGCAATTATGAAATTTATATTATAATAGATGACAACTCACTAAATTATTCCGCACTTTATTTTACAAAATACAACAATCTAAAGTTTGTTCAAATGCCAGACAAAGTATGTTATCGTTATGGGTTCATAAATGTAAACACAATCGGTGTCAAAAAACAGGTCAGTGGCTGGGACAAAGCGCTGTGTTATTTTGCGTTGAACTTTAATACAGAAACCAAAACACAAACAAAAGTCTGGTTTATTGAAGACGATGTGTTCTTTCATAATGAAGACACATTGTTAAAAATAGACTCATTATATCCAGAATATGATTTGCTGGCAAATAGTAACTTTAAACCTGCGACCAATAAGAATGATTGGCTGTGGAACTATATTAACATAAAACAACCAGGACCGTATTATTGTGGAATGGTTTGTGCATCACGACTGTCGCAGAATGTTCTAGAAAGGATTCGTGAATATGCAACTTTAAATAATGAGTTATTCTTTTTGGAAGCGCTCTTGCCTACTCTTGCTAAAGCTGAGTCAAAAACTAAGGCTAAAGCTGAGTCAAAGACTAAAGAGTTAAAATGTTGCTGCCCAGATGAGCTAAAAACAGTTGTATTTAGACATGAATATACATATGAAGAAGTTTCTATAAATAAAGATAATATATATCATCCAGTAAAGGATGTTTTGAAACAACAAGAGTTCAGAGACAAACTAACAAATCCTTGTTAAAACTTGTATAAAACTTGTATAAAAGATATTAAATATAATCTAACAAATATATTTAATATATAAGATGTTAACGTGTAATTTACAAGGTGGTCTTGGCAATCAATTGTTTCAAATATTTACAACAATTGCTTACAGTTTAAAAACTAATCAATCTTTTTTCTTTATAAATCAACACCAACTAACAAATGAAAGGGATGCCAAGAATGGAACAACAGTACGATACACTTATTGGGAAACATTTTTATCAGGACTGAAGCCATTTATTAGGTCTCAGGATAAGTTACCAAAACTAGACTTATGGTTTAAAGAACAGTCGTTTCAATATGACGCATCCATTTTGTTAAATCTATTGAATAATCAGCAAAAGGTAAAAATGTTAGTTGGTTACTTTCAAAGCTACAAATATTTTGATTCATATAAGAAGGCAATATTCAAACTTATTAAAATAGAAGTGAAACAACTAGCAACATATACAATACATAGTCCTGGTATTAATTTTGAAACAACAATTTCCATGCATTTCCGTTTGGGTGATTACAAGAAGCTACAGGATTATCACCCAGTTTTGCCAACTGACTATTATATAAATGCCTTAAATCTGGTATTAAATCAAAGACCAACTAACAAACCTATAAGAACTGTCTTGTATTTTTGTGAAGATGGCGATTTTGAAGAAGTTTTGGAGAAAATCACCCTTTTACAAAGTATGTTTCCGTATTTGATATTTGAACGTGCTGATAATACACTTGATGATTGGGAGCAAATGATTTTAATGAGCTTGTGTAACAATAATATAATTGCAAATAGCACATTTAGTTGGTGGGGTGCGTATTTTAATCCGAACCCTACTAAGACTGTTTGCTACCCTGGGAATTGGTTTGGACCAAAGGCGGGACACGATATATGCGACATGTTTCCAGATGATTGGACACAAATTTAATAATACTATTATAGTAGCAATTCTTGAAACATAAACCAGTCGTTGCTAAAATGTATTTGGAATAGTTGTGGATTAGTGAAAATACAGTCCATAATGATTTGCTGGTCATCTTTTATAGTAAATCCATTTTGGAAATAATATTGCAACTTAATGTCAAACATTCGGCCATAAATTTCAGCCAATGGCTTGGTCAAAATAAAAAACCCACCGGCAAAACATACTTCTTCAATCTTTGTACAAGGAATAGGGTTAGATTTATTGTTGTTATTTTTTTTATAACCATAATGTTTTATAACATCATTCTTTAGTCCATTATATATTGCCGAGTCTGTTTGGACACAGCCATAATGAATTTTATTAGGGAAATTATATATTAATGATAATTGCGAAGGCCAGTCTATTAGTTGGTTAACTTTGTTAAAACCAAGATTTCTAAAATACCCAATATCGCACCAACCATGATACACAGTTTCAAAATATTTATTCCGAATGGTCTCGTTTACAAAGTGAATTTTCTCGCACCACAACATATTGAGTTGCCAATCCACTTTTTTATGAAGTGTTAGTTGACTATTATTATGATTTTGCATCCATGCGTCTTTATATCGGTAACCATAAAATTCTTCCATTGGTTTTATAATGAATCTAATTTTGTGTCTTTTTATAAAAAAGGTGTTAGTTTGTATTAATGGTCTTAGAGAATTGTAGCCATCTATATCTGTGTATACAACTAGATTGAAATTATTAACAATAGAAAACAAATTATGAATCCATTCTAAATATTGTTCTAAAGGAAATTTAGATTTTACAATATACCAACAAGTTGAAAATGTAATTAACACTGATTCGGATTTTTTTAAAGGTTTTTTTAAATCCGAGTTTTTAGTATAGTTCATTCTAAACATTGGATTTAAAATAATTTATATAAATATATTCAAAGGATATATTTATAATTCAAACTTATACTAACACAAATTTCTTTCCACATTTTTTGCATATATAATATACATATATTATATATATGTGTTGGTCGTTTGATGTTTCACTCGGAACATTTATATTTGGAACACTCTGTTCAATTTACTTATATACAAGAAATGGTCCAAATGACATATTTTATGCAGTATACATTTTTGTGATTGGGTTGATGCAGGGAGCAGATGCCATTGCGTGGTATAGCATAGACAATTCAATTCCAAGTTTAAATAAATTTGCTGCTATATTATCTTTTATATTGATAAACATACAAATTCCCACAATTTATTTGTATTTGTATAAAACTACTGGTCAAAAATTATATTTAAATGTTGTTATTGCTTACATGGGATATATCTTGTACACACTATATCAAATATGGGTTCAATATGATTCCATTAAAATTACAGTAAAACCAAACTGTAAAAACGAATGCCATTTGGATTGGAGTTGGCTTGTTCCAATTCGTAATATAATACATTGGATTATTGTATTTTTATATTTATTTTTGTTGGTATATCCGATTATGTTGATTCGCAATCAAAAAAAATATTTGATGATAATGATTTCAGTGTTAACATTTATGTATTCTTTATATAAATTTAGAGAAACAAATATATGGGGAAGTTATTGGTGCTCAATGATTAATTTATGGGCAATTGTTGCCGTGTTTTATTGAGTGCACATGCGTATCTAATAAATTGTAAAAACTGAATGTCTGAAAATAAAATAGTAAAATAGTAAAATGAATAAGGTTTAAAAAGTGATACGATAGACCTATTATTAAAATACTAAAATTTTCTAGAGGAAATTACACATTGTTAATGAGTGTTTTAAATGAGAAAAGGTGTAAAGAGAAAGGGTGTAAAGAGAAAGGGTGTAAAGAGAAAATATATAAAAATAAAATATAAAAACAATATACGATATTATACTATATTATACTTTGTTATAACAATGATAAGTCAAGACTATATTCTACTCATATTCAATTGCGTCAAATACCGCTACAAGGCTTTAAGGCAGAAAGAAACCTGGTTAAGACAGTTATCTAAGCTACAAAATAATATAATTTACTACCACGTTCTAGGTGACCCTGATTTAGCTGACGATTATTTTTTTGACGAAGAGCAGCGAATATTGTGGTTAAGAGTTGCTGACGATTATAATTCGCTGCCTAAAAAAGTAATCAATGCATATGAAGCAATTTCTAAAGTCTACGATTTTAAATACATTTTCAAGACAGATGATGACCAAATAGTATTACCCATTACGTTCTTTGATTCGTTAATCAAAGTAATAAATTCTAGATATACAGATATTTCAAAGCGCGTCCATTACGGCGGTCATGTTATAGACGTCAAAGAAGCATATAAAAGCGAATATTACCAATTACATCCCGAATTGCCGAAAAATTTAATTGTTAACAAGACACAATATTGTAGCGGACGGTTTTATTTGTTGTCTCACAATGCTATTGCAAGTCTCCTTTTTAAAAAGGATGATATTTGTAACGAGTTTTTAGAGGATTATGCGATTGGGTTTCATATGCCGGTGCCAGTGTTTAAAGAAAATATACTGAGACTTGACACGGGAGCATTTTTTACTGATTTTGTTTGATAAAATTTAAAATTTCATCATTTTGCCCAGTTGGTTCTGTTGGTTTGCTCTTGCTCTTGCTATTGCTAAAGCATCAAACATATCTTTCTTGTCCAAATCAGTCATAATTTTCTGATAATTAATGCGTTTTTTCTCAATATCGCTATAGTCTTCACGCTGAACAACCGTTGGCGGAATAATCAAAAACCATTTGTCAACTGCTTGTAATAAAAACCAGAACTTATCTATTGCATACATTGTATGACTAGCTGGCTTATACATAAGCTGTGTTAAACCCATCTTGACATTTTCCATTAACTTCTTAATATAATGTCCATTTACAAGATATCCAGTAGTAGTTTGACAACGCTTCACCTTTATACAAACATCATCAACTTTATCATATGGTGGCATATTGTTTCCGGCAAGCAATATGACATCCCAATTGTTGCCATTTCTTTGTAAAAAGGTCTCAAAATTTGTCTTAAATACTTCTGGTTCTAGAAACGTAATATCGTCCTCTACAATTAAAATGTGGTCCAATTTGTTTTCATAGGCATTTTGTAAAAGTTTTAAATGGCTCATACTGCATCCAACTGCGCCATTTTCCATCTTGATGGCTTTAAAACGCTCAAACCCTTGTAGACCAAGATTTGTTAGTTGCTCAGACACGTGTTCTTTCCTATCCGTTCTGTGCTCTAAATTAATATAGAACGCATGTTTTATATCAGAAAAAAAATTAATACTTGGTTTTGTTTCCATTAATATTATATAAAATAATTAAATTTTTATATTATAACACAGTTTATTTATTTATTTTTTTGAATTATTTATCTGTTTATTAATTATCATCATTATCACTATCATCATTATCTAAACTAGAAACCGATGCTCCATCATTTATACCATTTGTTGCCTGCTGGACATTTTCCATAAGCTGGTTAATTCGTGCCCGCAGCGCATCAGTCCCCATATTTCGTTGATGCCCATCTGACAAAGTTTCAAATAATTGCTTTATTATATCTCCTTGTTGAAGTTCTCTGGCAAACCAAGTCCAATTTTTCATTGAATTCTCAAGCTGAGGCGTATTTTGCTCAGACGCAAAATAAATAGGGTCAAGTTTCCAGCACAACCAAATACCAAACATTCCACTAAGTTTAAGATACTTCTTCTTAGGTTTTACGATGTGCGCGTCCGCTAGAGAATTTTTTACAATATCAAAATATTCCTTAAACATTGTTATTACCTTTTCTTTCTTCTCGGGCGTCATATCTTCATATAGAGCGTGTCCAATACGGTCAAATGATGTTCGTATACATTCAGTTGAATTAGTTATAATTGCTACAACTGCGCCAACAACTTCGCTTAGCTGTGTTCTTGTCTTGTTTTTTTCATTTAATCCAGTCAACCTTTTAAAATATTCATTTAGCTCATTATGAGGCTTTAATTCGTTCAAAACAAATGATACAACAGGCGACTCACGTCTATTCCAAAATTTATCATTATCGGTTAGCGATTTCCCATTATTTAATCTTTCAAATATTTCCGCAACCTGTTCAGGCGTTGGCTCATCTATAACTTCTATGTTAACCTTATAACACAAGAATATACGTCTCTCATCTTCTGTCAATTCCGAATATGATTTATTTTTCCATTTAAAATTCCCTTGCATAAAATTTTGGAGAGTTATTAATCTTTGTTGTCCATCTTGTATATACCAAATATTTTTACCATTTATATTGTGTTGTGTTGCTACTATTAATGGTAGAGGATAATTATCCATTATTGAATCAATAAGTGCTACCCATCTCGGCTCTGTCCAAACATAAAATCGCTGATGTTCTGGTATCTGCATCTTGGCAGGTGATGTGGCATTATTATTACGTTCTGGTTCAAACTTAGAACGAGTATGTTCAGGAGTGGTTCCTAAAATCTCACTAATATTTCTAGTAATAGTGTCTCTACTAATTCTTGGCTGCATTTTATATTATTCTAAATTACTTTATGAGTGTATATGGGTTTATAATATACATACATTTTTAATAAAATACATTTTTTCAATTTTTTTTATACCATCTCTCATTTTTGTAAACAATTCAAACATGTAAAATAAAAATTGAAATACCTTTACAAAACAAAATAAAAGTATAATTTTATATAACTCATAAAAATGTTTACTTATAACAAAGAACAAATTACGATTGAAAGCATTAGTGCTTTTGATTTTGCCGCCAAGAGTCTGAATGACAAGAACAATAAGACAAGAGAAAATATAATTGGTGCTATTATTAATGACAAGGTCCCTGCTGAATATTATGAACTGTCCAGGTGGATTCAACTGAAAACCAGTGTGTTAAAATATATTATTGAGTTAGATTCAAAGCCTTTTGATAGGATTGAATGTAAGCACAAGGGCGGTAGAAAGTTTAATTTTGATTTTAATATTATATTCTATTATGCTGGTTTAGAGCCACGTGTTTACAACATTGAACTGAAATTTAACGCATCAGCAATTGATGACGCACCTCAGTTTGTGAGTCCAATGAAACCCAGTCAGTATTTATCTAGTTCATATGAGGAGTACTATTACACAAATTACCTTGGTAAGTTAGCAGAAGCCACATCTGGATTACTGTTGCCTGCCAAGGAAACCTATATGGCACAAATTCATACAAATAAGCCAAAATGTATCAACATTTTTCAGGAAATTTATTATAAAGGGTGCGCTGGAAGTAGCAAATTCACAAAAAATGAAGAAGATATCAAGTTCTATGAACTGGCCAAAGAGTTGTCAAACGAAAGCATTTCAACCTTCATAGAAAAAAACAACCTTAATATTGGATTGCTGTCGGAATATTTACAGGCGTCACAAAAAGGAAAAATATATATGCTTTATTCGGAAGGCCAATTTACAAAACAAAACGCTAATTTGGCCGACTATATGATAATAAGTGTGATTAAGAACCCACAAAAATTTAGATACGAATGTTTAAGCGCAAATGGAAAAAAAATCAATGTGCTTTTGCGCTGGAAGAATGGGAATGGAATAGCCTTCCCTGCGTTTCAAATTTCATAGACGTTCAAATTTCATAGACGTTCAAATTTCATAGATAGGTAGCACACTGTTTAATTCAGTCGTATTTATCGCATTATTACCAAAATAAACATCAATAAATTCTTGCGTTCTCTTATCCTTCAAAGACATAATAATCTTATTATATTTATCAATTAATTCTTTACGTGGTAGTACATCGTCTTCTAAAGAAATATATTCAATACAAATTAAATGATTTTCAATAAGATAATCTTTATCAGTATCTATTAAACAATAATTAAATTTATATTCGCCTACACCATATCCTCTATTTATCACAATTAAAGGCCGTTTATTGCCTGACTTTTTTATATAGTTTTTCTTTTGGTCATTATTATATTGCTTTATTGATAATGCATTATTCTGTATGTCTGAGCTGTATATAAGCCGGGTCTGTGTTACATCATCCGTAAGTATATCTTTACATTGATTCCAAACAACCGTACCGACGCTAACTTTGAAACCCAACTCAGATAATGTCTTGGAATCCTTATATAATTCTGTAAAACGAATTTTATCATTGGTAAATATAGTGTGTCCACTAATACTTAAAATAAATGACGAATTGTCTATTGCTAATCCTGGTTTATGTTTTTTTATTATCAAGATTATTGTTTCCTGTTGTGTTTCAATATACTTGTCATCTTTACAATCTACAATATGTAAGATTTGAAATAGGCTATTAATGTGTGCCCTGGTCTTATCATAATACAAACAATTCAGGAAGTTTTTGGGTAATATGAAACTCAATATTCCGTTTTCATTCAAGAGTTGTAGTGATTTAATGATAAACAATATAAATATATTTGGCCGTCCGTCAAAATACTTATGATACTCCTTTGCTACAGCATCCTTCTTCATAACATAATATGGCGGGTTGCCAATAATTAGGTCGTAATTTTCTACCGGTTTATATTGTAAATAGTCAGCATTCAAAACCGCAACATTTTTTACAGAAAAGTGACCAACTATGCCGTCGTAAATAGTCTTATTATATTCAATGCCAGTAATATTAAGACTTGGATATATAGAATGAAGGGCGTTAATGTATTCTCCTGACCCACAAGACGGCTCTAAAACACTAGTTATATTGGATATATATGGATGTAAAAATTGTATGTTATTATAGACGCAAGATGGTGGGGTAAAGTAGATGCCATTTTCCTTCTTTTCATCCTTTGATATTTTGCTTGTTAATTCTCTTGATAAAGCTGAATACTCCATTGTTTTCTATATTATATAATATTTTGTATTTAATATTATATAAAATCAATTTTTTAATACAAGCCTCCTAACCGAATATTTGCCGACGCACTAGCCTTTGGTTTGGCGCCAATTATTCTGGCATAAGCCGGTGAAAATTTATTTACATTTGGAGGAATAAAAGTAGCAGTAGTACTAGTAGCAGGATTTTGTCTTGAAACTGAACTCTGATTAGAATGTCCAGGTGGTAAAACAGGCCTTGTCGGGTCTGTTGAATTATTATAACTATATTCAATAATCTCCTCCGCTTTTACTTGACCATATTGCTGTATCATTTCTCGTTTTTTTTCAGCGGTAGGATAAAAAGGAATATTTGACCAATCGTCAGTTGTATTTAAAGACTTGTTAGTTTTAACTCTATCTGGATGTATAATTTTTCGCGGCGGCTCTCTTAAATCATATTCATAGTAATTATCATGTTCAAATCTTGTGGCTGTCATAAATGTGTCAATATTAACAATAAATATCTTATCTGAAGCAACAGTGTAAATATTATCTAATGGATTCTTAGATTCCTTATCAATCGTATATTCTAGTTTATGTATTGTTCGTATTCCATCTATACCATTATCGTGTGTTGCTCTCCAAGGGTCCTTGCGATTAATTAGACGTGAAACTCCGTCAAAAAATTGTAAAATATTTGGGCTGCCAATCGGATAAAACTGACTCCTATCAATTTTCAATCCGACCTTCTCGCATCTAGTTTGTAGCACATTGTCCTCCATACCCCAGCCCCAGAAACTAGGAAAGCCGTTTGTTTTTTCAAAATCAGCACCAGTCATTGAGACTATTCCCCCCAATGCGTATTGAAACCCGTAAAAATGTTTAACGACACCATGTGTTGCAATATAATCAAAAATATTGGTAAAAGGTAATGTATCAATGTCATTGAATACAAAAGTAATATCTTTATAAGCATTTGGATATTTTGCCTTTACAGCCAGAAATCCAATGTTCTTGGTTCCGCCTCTATTGAATGACCTGGCATCACATTGGTGTGAAAAATATATCTCATAATTGTCGTTATAATCCTTCATTATAGAAGGCATATAATTAGAGAAAAAATATTTGTGTTGAATGCGGTTTCTGTAGGGAACTATAAATACAACGGCTGGCGCTTTGCTATTTTCTTCCGCATATATTCTATCTGACATAGTAGATAACATAATATTTAAAATGATTATATTCCTAAATATTAAACCTATTTTTAATAACAAAATATCTTGATATAAATATTTAACGTTTTGTATGTAAACTGTCCGGCAGCGACTCGGACCCCAACATATACATATATAGTTCTTCTGACTCCTGGCTTTCCTTTATTTCTCCACTATAATTACTACTAGATACGCCACAATTGTCTTCATTCGCATATTTAATTTTAAGTTTAGTTTGTGCATCACTATGAATGTTCCATCGTCCTAGAGGCGTCTTAGCCTGTCTATGAAAAGCAATCCTTAATACGTCAATAATATGTTTTGGGTTCATTATTATATTTTATACAAAACACTGTTTGTATTATATATTTTTCATTTTTTTATATTTGATTTTTGAAATACGAAATCTTGTCTTATATGTGATAAAATAAATACTTAATACTGAATACTTAAACAGCAATTCCATATTTTTTTAATATAACCGCAGGAATTAGTTCACCAGTTTTTGTCTCCAACTTCTTGAAGCACTTGTTAATCGTCACCTCCGATATTTCACTAATAGTCTTTACTTCTTTTTTACTTACATTCAGTTTACAGAGTTGAGATATAAAATATACAACACCGGCTGCGATTGAGTGTGGAGTATTTTCAGGCATCAGGTTCATCTTCTCTATTTTAATCGCAATAAAATGACACAGTTTTGTCAGTTCTGAATTGATATTTAGCCTGCTGCAATATCGCTCAATAAATGCCTCTGGTTTGGTCTTACAAAATGCGGTTTTGTCCTTATTGTCCATATCCTTCTCCAAATTATTGATGATGGATTGAGCATTTTTACAGCCTTGGGTTGCGCTTGTGGCGTCCAGATGAAATATGGTTGCGAGTTCTTTTGCTGTTCGTGGATAATTATTAATCCTACAAGATATGTAGATAGATGCCGCGATAAGTCCATCTTTATTGTCACCTCTAAATGTTTGTTCGTATTCCGAAATCTTTTTATGATACCGAATGGCGTCATCTATAATGAGTTTTGGTATACCAGCATTTTGCGCCATAATAGTAATGCGCTGAAATTCATCATATTGTGACTTTTCTTTATAAGGCATAGATTGCCATTCAGTGTAGCGGCGAATTTTTCGCATTTCATAAGAAGATGGACCAAGACACAGCACTTTACAACCAAATGAGGATTCCTCTAACAATGGATTAATTGGCATTCCGCAGCGTGTCGGGTCAGAATTTTGATTGTCATCAGCACCATAATAACGCCATTCTGCGGACTGGTCTAATATATCTTTGTAAATGATACCACACTTATTATTTGTGCAAGTCAAAAATCCTTCATCTGAAAACGCCAATGAGCTTTGACATTGGTCGCAATATTCGCGGTCAGAAATAGTTCTATAAAGACATTCTAAAGGGTCATTTTGTTTATCTGGATTTAGTACTTCGGTATCAAATATGTTCCACAATTTAGCCTTATCAACTAGTGTATCCTTCTTCTTTTTACTTCTTTCGTTACATTTATCATTACCATTTTTATCATTACCATTTTTATCATTACCATTTTTATCTAAACATTTATATGTATTTGTTAGTTCACAATTTGGATTCATATTATTCTTAATAAATAAGATATTTTGCTGTTTTTAATTCAATTTTATTTATAATAAAATGGTTAAATATTTATTATTTTATTAAAGTATTATTATATGGGTAACCAATTCTCTATAAATAAATCAAGCAATTTAGATACAAAGGATATGTCGGAACCAAAAAGCTCCTATGAAATTATTGATTTTATTGCCACCTATTACATTCTAACAGCAGATTATATAAGTTTGACTAAATTATATGATAGAGAATATTGTAATAAATTAGTAGTGCTAACATCAGATATCATTGAGCGATATTTTACCAATTTAGAAATTACATATTTAGCACAAAGGACAAAAGAGGGTGTAACTGTAGACGAAATGACAAAGGACAAAATTATTTTCTTTGAAAAGGATGCTTTAAAACAAGCTGATATTCAAAATGCTTTGAAGAAGAAACGTGTGTGTCAAGGTATTGCCAAATTCTATATTAAAATAGCTCACATATTTGCTACAATTGTTAGAACTATAAATCCTGTATATGTTTATAAAGATTCTGATGGAGATACTGTAAGAGCCAATTTATATGAAAGAGGAAAGATACCTCAAGGTGTTCATAGTGAAATTCATAAAATGAATATATGTGACATGCGTATAAATGCTTTGCGAGGAAAACAAGACTTTTCAAAATTAGGACACAATGACCCAATTACAATAGTTCCAGATATATGTTCTATGAATATTAATGACAGTGGTGAATTAAAAAATTTAATGGAAGAGCCTGGAATCCCTGAATTAGAGCATTTATATTATGATGATGGGTATAATTATGACACAGGTAAATTTGAAAAAATGTCAGAGCAAGCGGCTAAACAATATGCGGATGACCTTAAAGTATTCCACGAATACTTTACGGGTAACACAGATGATAATAATCCAATTAGTAAGTTTAGCGACATTAAATTGCGTGATTTTGGAAAAACCGAAAAATCGTGTTTAAATGAAGTTAGAGAAGTAAAAGGTAAATTATCGGATGAATTATTTGCTAAATATGCTGATAATCTAAGAAGAATGATTGATAATGCAAATGTGAATCAGGACAAACTAACAGATATTATTAATAAACTGTTTACATATACGATTGACCCACAAACTAAAAAAAAGGTAGTAAGAGTTAATCCTACGTTGACTGAGGATGGTTTACAACAAGTTGTTATAGATACCAGAGCATTAGTAATCAAGTTATATCTAACTTGTGAGAAGGATTTTGAAGAAGGTGTATCTATTTATAAGGCAATTGTAGACCAATTATCATTGGATACAACAAGAAGACAGACAGAAACTTTAACAAAAGAAGTAGATAAGGAACTAAATACAGATTCAGAAAAAACAGTTGAAGATAATCAGTCAATAGAAGAATCTGACAAAAATGACCTAATAGATGATGCAAACAAGTAATTAACAAGTGGATAAATTTTATATTATTTATTGTAAAATAATATAAATTATAATAACATTATTTGCCATAGGTAAAAATATAATGTTTAATGATTTACACATTGGCAGCTTGGAGTGATTGAGCAACAGACTTTTGTAAAGATTGTTGCAACGACTTGCCCACAGACTTGCCTAGACCGAAAGACTTGCCAAAAGACTTGCCTAGGCCGAAAGACTTGCCAAAAGACTTGCCCATGGACTTGCCCATACCAAAAGACTTGCCTAGACCGAAAGACTTGCCCATGGACTTGCCCATACTGAAAGCCTTCTTCATTCCCTTTGTAAGGGTCTTAGCTTGACTAGCAGCCTTTTTGGCAGCCATGGCAGCACCTCTAGCAGAAGACTTGGCCTCAGCCAACTTGTTTTTCAAAGATTTATTTTGAAGTCTAAGCTTCTTAACGTGTTTAGCAGTTTTAGCCATTTTATATATTACTTTGAGAAAAATATTTTTTTAAAGTTAAAAATATTTTTGCTAAATATATTATTAATATAATTCTTTTAAATTGATTTCCTACCAAATTGTATCTGTTGAATGCCAATACATTTTATCGCCTTTTTGAATATTATAAATACTCCTAAATAATTCCAAACGAGTTAATGGACAATTCACTCTATATTTATCCATTGGATGAGGATTCACCTTTAATTGTGCCTTAATAGCCTTGTCAGCAATCTTTTGACGTGCTTGAATTGCAACATAAACAAAGAATGCTTCAAATGATAGCGCCTTAATTGGGACAATATCCTCATTTCGTTGTTGAAAATCTCTTAAATATTCCTCGCAAATAGCTAAACCTGAAATATCCGCCAAATTTTCACCAGAGCTTAATGTTCCATCCATCTTAATTCCATCATATCCAGCAAAAGTCTCATATTGCTTAGCAACATCCCTCACCTTTGCTTCAAATTTACGACGGTCGTCAGGTGTCCACCAGTTATGTAAGTTACCCTTATAATCATATTTACTTCCAGTATCATCTAAACTATGTGACATTTCGTGCCCTAAAGTATAACCAATATGTGCCAAATTATATTCTATACCGCGCTCATCTAGGTCAATAAATGGTTTTTGTAAATATGCTAAAGGAATGTAAATGGCATTTTCAACAGGAGTGTAAAACGCATTTACAATATACGCTTGCGAGCCTACCAATTTAAATTCTGCCCAGTCAATAAGCGGCACATCAATCTTAGATGCGGTGCCATCAAGACTAATAAGTTTCTTTGTTCTCCACCAAGCAATCTTTTTGATATTCTGATACGCACCTCTGCTACTGTAATTAAGAATAGGGTCTTCTCTCAGCATAATAGGATTACCAACTGTCAACTTAATTTTTTCTATTTTAAGTAATGCGTATTTTTTGGTTTTTGGAGAAAGCCAAGTATTACGTTTTAAAATTCGCTTAAATACAGTTAACAAATCGGTTGCTAAATTACTGACATAATCAATATATTCTTGCTTCTTATTGTGTCTAATGTATTCATTGGTTAAAAATGTATTGAAACATAAAGATAGTCCAAAAACGGGGTAAATCTCATCAGGCCATGGTGATTGCTGACCACTAATAAACTTGCCATGAAACTCCCAGTAAATTATTCGCCACTTGCTATGAAATCGCATTATTTGACGAAAAATAATATACATAAAATAAGTTCTCCACTTGGGTGTTTTCCAGGCCCCATCTGTTGTTAAAAGATACATAATACATTTCAAATAACTTAGACTTGTGCATATAAATGTATTAGGGACTGTTTTATAACCAATTTCAGTAGCAAGTCTTTCCCAATCAAATCCATATTTTGCCAAGGATTCCTCTTTAGTAACTACGTTGTAATTTTCACTACTTTGTTTCTTTACTGATGTGCAACCCATAGCCATTATTAAATCAGTTTCGGCATCCCAAACATCAGATGCCTTTAACCCATGTCCTTTTCCAAGACATTCATCAAACATTGTAGAAATAAAATCTAAATATTTGTGTTTAAACACTTTCTTGTAATTTTGTGTTTCCTTGTCAGCAGTTGGGTCATCTATATATATCATAAAATCATATATAGTTAACTGTGGTGCTGAAATAGTACTCTTATACAAAGATGAATGTTTAGAATCTTTTCCAACTGACCATACAATAGGACATCCCCAAGAAATGACCTCATTTTGATTAATTTGTGCTAAAAGCCAATACAAATTATCATTCTCAATTGCCTTATCTATTCTATATTTTAAGGTGAATTTTACCTGGTCCTCTGCTTCTTTATTGTCTAAATGTAACATAGAGTCGTATAAGTTTTTAATTGCTCTAGATTTGGAGGTATCATTTGCCTTTGTATATTCTTTTACAATATCTATTAACTCATAATACACTTTTTCTTGAGTTATTCTAAAACTGTCAACTTGTACATAATATTTACTTTTTTCCTGAAGTTTCTTTGTCTGGTCTTCTATCCATTGGTAATTAATATATGTATAAAAATCATTTCTTGGTGTGTATTTTGACGGAGTAAATGGGGTTTTAAACATTTTTACTAAAGACTTTTCAATGTTCGCATTTTCAGTTGTCAAACTGCTTTTAAAGGTTTTTTCAAAATCTTTTTCAAAGCTTTCTAAAACATGTGTATTGTTTTTACACACAAGCTGTAGCTCTGATTTTGACAATTGACATTTTTTTGTTTTGTTATTAACAGTTTTATGTTTCTTTGTAGGCATTATATATATTATAATTATAAAATATTGTTTTATAAAACATTGTATTACGTATTTGTATTAAACATTGTAATTCATTTTATTTTCTAGTTTGCTTAGTAAATCTTCACTATAAACTAGTTTACCTGATGGTTTATATGAATTAATTGGCGTATATTTCTTACTATTTTTAATTTGTTCTAAACTTGGGTTACCCTTTATTTCTACTATTGTATTTTCATATTCATTTGTATCATCGCCCTTTTCATCCTCAATTTTCTCACCATATTCATTTATATTTATACCCGTTTTCTTTTTAATTTCTGTTCTTACATAAGTTGGTACCCAATTATCCCATGAAATAAACACAGTATTAGGATGAAAATAACGCACTTGAAACCCGTTCTTTTGTAATGTATCCATTACATACGCAATACAGGCACCTTGGTCATATTTTGGCACACCAATTATTATTTCAGGAATTACATACCAGCAAAAACGCTCTGCCGTGTTTTGTTTGGCAGTTGTTTTAATGCGCACGTGAATACGATTTAAAATTTTCTTAAATAGTTCCAATTTATTAACATCTATTTGTCGCTTTTTCTCGTAAAGTTCATCAATATTGATTTTTTCTGAAAAATCTGCTGAGTTCTCCAGATTAAATATATTTGCCATTTAAAACAACGAAAGAAAATATATTTATGATTACATTGTATTTGTTAGTTAGTATCTAAAAATAATTATATAATAGAAAAATAATAAATGACAATTAAACATTTGGTAATGTCTGGTGGAGGTCCAATTGGAATATCCTTTTTAGGTGCTATAAATTACTTATGTGATGTAAATTTTATAAATATAAATGAAATTGAAAGTTTTTACGCCACATCTATTGGCACTATTATTTCTGTTTTTATATGTTTAGAATACGATTGGCCAACCATAAATAAATATGCTATTGAGCGTCCTTGGAAAGATATATTTAAACTAAATGCTAAACAAATAATGGATACATATACTACAAAAGGGTTATATGATATTAAAATAATTGAGAAAACATTTAAACCACTATTAGAGGCGAAAGATTTGTCATTGCATATAACATTAAAAGAGTTTTATGAATATTCCAAAAAAGACATACACTTTTTTGTATTTGATATAAATACATATAAAACAGTAGAAATAACGCACGTATTGTATCCGAATTTACCATTAATAAACGCAATATATATGTCTTGTTCTTTACCTGGACTTTTTATTCCTACAATGATAGACAATATGTGTTTAATGGACGGAGGAATGTTGGCTAATTTTCCGTTAAATTATTGTTTACGCGACCATTCAACAAAAGATGAAATACTTGGGTTAAATTTTATTTACAAAAATGACGATGGAACAGAGTGTTCTGGTAATAATCTAATTAATGATGATTCTGATATGATGGATTTTATTTTAGCATTATCATTAAATTCAATGAATTATATTACAAGTAGTATTAAATGTGATAAAATAGACAATATAGTAGAATTCTGTTCTAGCACAACTACATTAACTATTGATAATTTAACACATACAGTTAACACGGTTGAAGGTAGACAACAATTGTTTGATAAAGGTATTGAATCTGCCAAACAATTTATTATTCAAAAGGAAATGAAAGAAATAGAAAAAAATGAAGAAAAAGAAAAGGAAGAATCCATATTTGATTATATTATTTAGAGAACCGTATTTAAAAACTGGTCAATGGTTGATTCAGTTGGTTTAGCATCATATTCAATAATTTGACCATCTTTAACCAATTTAATTGTAGGATATCCCTCAATCTTGTATTTATCTAATAATTCATCAGTTTCAGGTGATTCTTTCGTGCAATTATAATCAGCAAAATGTATCTTATAACCATTAATTGTTTTTCCTTCATGTTTACTTCTTACTTTTTCCCACTCGGGCATAGCAGTCTTGCAATGTGGACACCAGTCAACGTGAAAAATCATCATAGTAGCTGTTTTATTTGCTTGTCCTTCCTCTTCAACAGGAACGTTTTCTCTGTTGGGGTGAAATGCCTCCACATTATTTTTAGAAAAAAACTGATAGATAAAATATATTAATACTGCTAAAATTAAAATTCCAGCACCAATCATCCAAATATGTTTAGTTTCCATAGGAGTTTCACCAATTACACCCGATTTAAAGCCAGGTACTATGCCTTTAAGTTTGTCAAGAATATTGCTCATTATATATATTAAATAAGAATAATTTAGAATATCTTTTAAACGAATATAAAGTTTAAATGATATTAATAAATAAGAACCCAAAATGATTTTTCGCGATGTCAATGGAAATTTACATGTAATAAATAGAAGTGATTGTAAAAATGATGCTACATATTACCAAAAAATCTATAATATTAAAAAGGAATATACAACTAAATATAAATCAGTTGTTTCTAAAAATGATAAATAATAAAGGAATAAATATATTAGGCCCTCAATACTGACACTGTTAAAAAAACAAGTAATATTGTAAAAACATAACTGCATAATACATTTGTTTTTATTGTATTCCAATCATTTTCAAAAAATGAAATATTAAAATTTGATGCAAATAGATTCGTTTGTTGTATATTATAATACATTGTGAATCCTAATAAAATTATAATAATTGCCTTGCCAAATAATGATGATATAAAAAATATGTTCAATGGTGATAAAATAAATATTATAATTAGAAATGCTAAAATACTTAAACACAAGCACACTGTCTGAGTTGATTTAGCATATTGAATTACTAAAGATGTATTATGACTTTGACCTTGGTTTGTATTCATTACAATATCTATATATAATATTTTTTTCTATTCATATAATAAGAGACAATATAAATGACCAAAACGCGTAAGAATAATCACTATAGTAACATAAAAACCAAAACCAACTTGAACAATAAAACTAAAACAAAACGCGTATTTAAGAAGAATGATTTCTATTCAGGTGATGGAATGGTTACCAAAATATGGGGGCCAGTTGCTTGGACATTGCTACATACCATATCATTTAATTATCCAGTGAAGCCTACTCTAGAGCAAAAGCATCAATATAGGGATTTTATTTTATCGCTTCAAAATGTATTACCTTGTGGTACCTGTCGCAAAAATTTGACAACTAATTTTAAACAATTGCCTTTAACTATGGCTGAAATGGAGAGTCGTGATACATTTTCTCGCTATATTTATAATCTACATGAGCTGGTTAATAGAATGTTAAAAAAAAAATCGGGATTAACGTATTGTGATGTTAGAGAACGTTATGAGCATTTTAGGTCTAGATGCACCCATGAAAAACCTAAATTATATCCTAATTTTGTAAAAATGGATTTGAATGAAAATAAAACCTCAGAAAAAGGATGCGTAGAACCATTATATGGTAAAAAATCTAAATGCATTATTAAAATTGTGCCACAAGAGGAAAAAGGGCAAACTATGCAAATAGACAAGAAGTGCGTTAAAACAAAGATTCATCATGATTTAAAGAATGAATAAAGAATTCAATATACTTATTTGCAAAGTATATTGAATAAGTGTATTATATGGATTTACATTCCAAATGTGCTAAAATCACTTAAAACTGGCACTGGCATAAAATCAGGGTTAAATGAGTTGTAATTTGGTACCTTTTTACAATCAAACGCAGGCTCTGGGCATCGCGCGCAAGGAGGGCAAGGAGGGCATTTAGACGTATCAAATGTCTCAGATGAACCAATAATAGGGTCAGGACATTTGGGGCAAACCGGAGGAACAATTTGCGACTTCAAAATATACAAGTCTTCTTGACCAGTGGGGATTTGACTGGCAGGGATGCCGGTTGGCAACGAATTGTAATAAGCAGATGAATCATATGTATTATTTGTTCCTACAACTGAGTTTCCATTGGGTCCAGTAGCAGCATATGCACTATTTCCATTTGAACCAGAAACAGTTGTTGCTTGGCCACCATTGGGGCCATTATACTTATTAACATCATATGAACTACTTCCACCTTGACTTTGATTCATTGTTGGGTCTTGACTATTGGAAGCATAAATATTATCAGAATAATATATTATAGTTTTATTATCTGGCATTGTAATTTTTACAATTCGCTTTCCATTACTATCAGTAGCAATTACAGCAGTGCCACCATTAGGACCAACATATTTTTTAACAGAGGTGGAAGTGGAATCTATATAATATATATTTGTTGTTCCATTTGCATTAGTAATAACAATCTTGTGTTGACCGTCAACATTTATTACACGTGCTGTGCCGCCATTGGGGCCATAATAAATAGTAGGATAAGATGAACCGTCATAATGGTTATAATTATCATAACTTGATGTTGTTGCTGGCTGTGTTGTTGTATTTGTACTAGTTGTTGTACTTGAAGTACTAGAAGAACCATTTCCGTTTATTAAAGTATTTTGTTGTTTTTGACCATCTGTAATCACTATTTGCCCATTAGTAAATGTAGCAGTATATCCATTGGGACCTGTAAATTGTGCATCTGGAGTATTCTTTGTTAATGTAACAATAGTGCCATTATTTGTGTAAACAATTTTGCTGTCTGTAACTACAGCATTGGTTCCATTTGGCCCTGTATATGTGCCATTTATATTTTCACTTGTAAATCCTTCTTTTCCAGAACAGTTACTACCTCCTAAAAAGGAACATAAAACTAGTGCTAATAGTAAAATTATAAAAAGTATCAATATTTCTCCGTTCATTGTATAATTTATAATGTGAAAAAAGTTAATACAAACTATTATTTATTATTTATAATTTTAAAAATTGAATTTTTTATAATAAAATAATAATAATAAAATAATAATAAAAGTAAAATATACTATTAGAAATGTCTGATTGGATTAGTGCAACTATTATTGAGGATTCTGATAACGAAATAGCAATGGATTCCGTAGTAATAAAGAAAACTAGAAAATATACTAAACGGATACCAAAGGATAAGGAACCAAAGGATAAGGAAGTAAAAGATAAGGAACCAACAGAGCATATATGTCTGCTAAAAAAATTCTATCATCCAGAACTAACCATTATTGAAATTGGGGCGGATGAAGCAGGACGAGGTCCTATGTTTGGAAGAGTATATAGTGGCGCCGTTGTTTTACCTAAAGATGACAGTTTTGACCATTTTAAAATGAAAGACAGTAAAAAATTTACTTCAAAGAATCCTAAGAAAATTCAAGAAGTGGCTGAATATATTAAAGAACATGCCATCGCATGGGCAGTTGAATATGAAGATGAACGTGTTATTGATGAAATAAATATATTACAAGCAACACAGTCAGCAATGCATAAGGCAATAAGGTCTGTTATGCGTCAACTAAAAGGATTAGATACTAACAACCTATTCTTATTGATTGACGGTAATTATTTTAAACCACTAACTATAGTAAACAAAACTAATAATCGCATAGAAAATGCTAAATATGAAACAATAGAAGGCGGAGATAATAAATATACAGCTATTGCTGCCGCTTCTATATTGGCAAAGGTTGAACGAGATAAATATATTGACGAGCTTTGTTTACAGAACCCAGAACTAGTTGAAAAATACGGAATAGATTCTAATAAAGGATACGGGTCAAAACGTCATATGGATGGTATTAAACAATATGGCATTACAAAGTGGCATCGTAGGTCATTTGGGATTTGCAAATCGTTTGTTTAAAATTAAATATAATAGTTAATATAATAAAGTAAAATTGAAATATAATAAATATTTTTCTATCTTATTATAGTAACTAACAATGACAATAATATTGGTTTTTGATACTGAAACAACTGGATTACCTGAAAGGCAACATTCGTCTTTTGGTAAACAGCAAAGTCACGAACGCAGCCTACTTAAAGATATAAGTTTATGGGAAAAGGAAATTGAAAAATATCCTAGTATTATTCAATTGGCTTATATTTTATACGACACTGATAACCCAGACAATACTAAAATATATAATAAATACATTGATATTCCAGCTTCTGTAAAAATATCCGATGAAAGTAAGTCAATTCATCACATAACTGAAGACGTAATAAAGGGAATGAGTTCATTTAGCAAAGCATATATTTACGATTCGTTAAATGAATTTATGCAGGATTTTATGAAAGCAGATATTATCGTAGGACACAATGTGGATTTTGATAGACGAATGATTGTAGCAGAACTGTTGCGCATTTCAAAGGAGCAAAATATGCCGCATATTATGGAACTAATGAAAGACGAGAATTTTGAATGCACACAAGAAATCACCACACCTATATGTAATTTAAAGGTTGAACGTGAATATATAGACCCAAAAACTAACATCCCCAAATATATTTATAAAATTAAACCGACAAAACTAATTGAGGCTTATAAACATTATTTTGGTTATATGCCGGATGGTGAACATATGCACGACGCAATCATTGATGCTGTAATATGTTTACGTGTATACGGGATGTCCTTTCCCGGAAGACAAGCATTTGATGTTTGTAATACAAATGAAAAACTAAAGGGTTATATTTTAAAAGTATCACCTCATAATAAGAATACTTGCGAACAAACTAAACATTATTTGGAGCAGCAAAATGATGTTATTATGCCTGTGTTTTTTGAGAAAGATAAATCTATGTCTTTATCTAAATCTAGTTCTTCATCTAAAAGTAATTCAGCGTCTAAAAGTAATTCAGCGTCTAAATCTAATTCTTCATCAAAGAGTAAATCAGCGTCTAAGTCAAAATCCAAGTCAAATGAATAATTTAAGATGAACACATTTCACAAATTTCCTCTTCATCTTGACCATTTGTCTTTTTTATTTCAGGTTCAATTGTGAATTGTTGTGCCTGATGTTTAGCCTTTCGTCTCAAATAATAAATCCCGGTCTTAAGACCCTTTTCCCACGAATAGAAATGCATGGAAGTCAACTTATTATATACTGGGTCCTCCATCCACAAATTCATACTTTGGCTTTGGCATATATATACTCCTCTATCCGCAGCCATATCAATCAAGTGTTTCATTGGTATTTCCCATACTATCTTATATTTATTGCGAATATGCTCTGGTAAAATACTAAGCTGTTGGACAGAACCCTTATTCGCAATAATATTGTTTTTAATTTGCTCATTCCAGAGCCCCATCTTAATGAGTTCCTTCATCAAATACTTATTTGGAAGCACAAATTCGCCAGCCATTGTTCGCCGACTATAAATATTACTAGTAATTGGTTCAAAACACTCATTGAACCCTAAAATCTGTGACGTTGATGCTGTTGGCATTGGAGCTACCAACAAGGAGTTTCTTAGGCCATTTTTTATTATGCTAGTTTTTAAGGCATCCCAGTCGTATCCCAGTTTTAATGAATGACCTGAAAAGTTGTGCCACATATCAAATTGGAGTATACCTTGTGAAGCCGGTGAGCCAACAAAGGAACTATATGCGCCTTTCAAATTGGCTGGTAATTTTGTTAGTTCATCCTCTGTAAAATGACTTGTTTCTTGGTTTGTTTTACGTTCAATGGCAATTTCGTTACTCTTTGTCAAAGCTCCATAATAAATAGTCTCAAAAATATCCTTATTTATTTGTTTTGCTTCCTCCGAATGAAATGGAATATCCATTAAAATAAACGCATCGGCTAATCCTTGGACTCCAATTCCAATCGGTCTGTGTTTAAAATTACTTACTCTTGTCTTTTCAGTTGGATAAAAATTAATATCAATTACTCTATTCAGATTGTTAGTTATTACCTTTGTTACTTCTAACAATTTCAAAAAATCAAACTGCTTGGTTGTTTCATTGACAAACGCAGGGAGCGCAATTGATGCCAAGTTACATACAGCAGTCTCTTTATCATCTGAGTATTCTAGAATTTCGGTACATAAATTTGAACTCTTAATGGTACCAAGATTTTTCTGATTTGATTTTTTATTGGCAGCATCTTTATATAGCAAATAAGGTGTCCCTGTTTCCATCTGTGCGTCTAAAATCTGAAACCATAAGTCTCGCGCTGAAACAGTTTTTCTAACGCAACCGTCAGATTCATATTTTTTATATAATTCTTTGAAATCGTCTCCATAAACGTCACTTAGACCAGGGCATTCATGTGGGCATAATAAAGACCATTTACCATTTTCTTTGACGCGCTCCATAAATAAATCAGGTATCCAAAGAGCATAAAATAGGTCTCGTGCCTTTAGCTCCTCATCACCGTGATTCTTTTTTAGTTCCAAAAAATCAGAAATATCAGCGTGCCAAGGCTCCAAATAAATAGCAAACGACCCATTCCTTTTTCCTCCACCCTGGTCAATATACCTAGCAGTATTATTAAAAACTCGTAACATAGGCACTAGACCATTTGACGTTCCATTAGTGCCTTGTATATGCGTTCCTTTTGCTCTTATATTATGAATATGAAGACCAATTCCTCCAGCATATTTTGATATTTGAGCGCAATCATGCAAAGTGTTGTAAATTCCGTCTAAACTGTCTTCTTCCATTGCAATTAAATAGCAACTAGATAATTGCGCTCTTGGAGTGCCTGCATTAAAAAGTGTAGGAGTAGCATGAGTAAAATATTTCAAAGACATTAAGTCATATGTTTCCTTTACAAGTCTAAGTGTCTCTTCAGGATTTTCTGTTTTTAAATTACCATGAATACCAATTGCAACACGCATCCACATATGCTGGGGTCTCTCTATGACTGCTGTTCCGACTCTAATTAAATAAGTTCTTTCAAGCGTTTTAAACCCAAAATAGTCTATTAAATAGTCACGTTCATAATCAATCATATCTTCAATGTCTGCAATATAATTACTAGTAAATTCAAATAAATTATCTGACAACAGTGACTTTTTTTTACCATGAATGTCCTTAAAATTGTAAAGAATATTTACAATGTTTGAATAATATGAATGAGTATTTTTTTGATGATTTGATACGACAATTCGTGACGCAAGTGTTCCATAATCAGGGTTCAATGTAGACATTGATGCACATTGTTCAGCTAACAATTCGTCTATTTTTGTAGTTGAAATTGTGTCAAATAATTGGTCTATAATTTTAATTACTAGCTGTTGATAATTAATTTGAATGCCTACTTCTTGGCCCAGTTTTTTTACTCTAGCTAAGATTTTATCAAACGCAACTTCTTCTAACTCACCATTACGTTTAGTTACGCGCATATTACTTGTTCCAGATTGAGTTTTCGTATTATCCATAGTTATATTTATAAAATATAACCATCGTTTTAAGTTTTTATTGTATAAAATAAATATTAATTTATTATTATATATAAATGACAACAATACAGACATTCGCATTTTTATTTGTAATATTAGCATTGGGTCTATTTTTAGCTCCTATGGTTAAGGTTGAAGGTTTCTCAACTAACAAGCAAGATTTAGAAACACCGGGTGTCTATCCTCTTGCGGTTGACAAGCCATTGTTAGACAGTTTTCCCCTTACTGGACGAAAGGAAGTGTCAAATAACAACTATAGCGATATTTGGAAGGAATATCCTGAATTTTCTAAAAGTTCATATAAGCAATTAACAAATAATTTGCGTTATGTAAATACACCCGATGATGGGACGTGTATCAGAGCGGATATGTGTGGTGCCTTATATAAAAAGAAAAAAAATAAATCTAACATTGTGAATCCATTACCACCAGCAGAAGAAGGAGCCGGTGCTCGCGTAGGCTATTACAGGTCTGAACCAAATTTATTGGCTTTTTCTATTCCTGATAATGAGAATATTTTATATTAATTATTAAATGTCTAATTTAACAATGCTATTAAATTTGAGTAAACATTGCGATTTTTGTGTTTGCTGTTGTAATAATTCAAACACATTATATTTTGTCGTATCTTTTTTAGTTTTACGATTTGGCGCCCTGTGCTCAAATCCTGAAACGCGTTCTTCCAATACTGTTGTCCAAAGCTCTTCTAATTCCCATATATTATCTTCAAACCACTGCCTATTTCGTGAAACCAAGACACAACTCATTTCTTCCAACTTCCAATAAATAAACTTTATATACGTATAATTGTATTTTTCTGATTGATATAAATCGAGCATTATCTCTTCCCACTTCTGTATATGAGTCGGCTCTATAATATCTAGTGGTTTATATACATAGTATGGTTTACCTTCTTTGGTATGAAAATATATTATGATACCCTTATGTTTTTGTTCCTTGGATAAACAGGCATTTACATACTCCTTTCCATAATCATCTTCATGAATTTCATCAGGACTTACATCTTCATTAAACGCGTCTTGGTCTGAGTATTCAATAAATCGTGTTTCTAAAAAGTCACACTCATCTAGGTCACAAACCTTCATTTGTAGCTGCATCTGTATCCAATACTCTTTCTTGGGAATGCCATCTATTTCCCTATTCACAATATTTTTGATTTCCAACATACGCCCATAACGTGGTGATTCAATGTCTGTATTAATACCATCTGGCGACGCGCCTAGAAACGCATATTCTTCATCTTGAATACATCCAAAGTCTTCTACTCCTGTCTTATATAATTTCTCATAAATCCTTACTGATAGCGGCTCATATTTTTGACCCCAATGAAGTGGCGAATTCACATTAACCATTTTCACTTCCTCCAGTAAATCACTGTCTAAAGCATTAGAATTAGAAATAGAAATAGAATTGGTTAAAGGCTGGCATTTCTCATAAATTAACTGGTTCTTGGTTGCCTGACTATCAAATGCTTTATATGCATTACTTGCTGTAATTAAATTATGACGAAACTGATACCATTCCGGGGTACGCTGTGCTGGCTGCGGTTTGCCTCTCAAGACTGTCAATTGTTCCCCAATATAATCGTAGTCTGGTTTCCCAAGAATACGTGCATCTTCATAAGAACGTATGGGCATAAAATCTTTGAAGAAATCACAGGTGGCTTCTAATATAATATCATCCAATTCTTCTTCTGCGTCATCATTAAAGAAAATGTCGTCTTCAAATTGTGCAAACATTAGTTCTTCAATATTGTCTTCAAAAATGTTGTCAAAATCCGGGTCTGTAATCAGCTTTGGATTATTACGAATAAATTCTTCCATTAAATATAGACACGTGTTATATAGTTCCAATGCGTCTTCGTTACTAAAATACATTACGTTTTCATCGGCTTTAATTTCATCAATAATATTGTTTAGCTCTTGTAAGGCATTTGTAAATATTAATGAATTCATTTGTTAATATTATTAAAATGTGTTTATACGTTTATTGTTTATATATAAAATGTTTATAAAGTTCAATTTTATATAAAATATACTTAATCTGAATCAGAATCATTTACACTTGTGTTCTTAGCAGTGCCAGACTTCTTCTTTGGAGCTAAGCTTTTTATAGTAGATACACGCTTGTCAATATTTTTCAATGTGAAATGGATTGTAGGCTTATTGAAATGGAGTGCCGGTAATTCTTTGATTTCACCAGTTTCCTTATCATATACAACATCTTTTACCCTTTGCAATTTCTTCTTATCCAAGCACTCTTTGAAAAATGCAACCAATTTACTATATTCGGCATCTGACAAGTTTTGTTCAGTCTTGTATTTTTCAGCGAAAGATAGCAACTTTCTTGTTTTAGCAGTTTTATCTAATTTTGACCACGGCTCATTGGAATTACTAATTTTTTCATTTTCCAAGAATTTATCAAGGTTTGTCAAATTACTTGCTGATTTTGGTTCATTCCAAGATGAACCATTTATTAGCATTGATTTATATTTTATGGAATTTAGTTCATTACACACATTAGAATTATTACCTTTATTGGTAATAGATGTATCTTGTTCTGTAGTGTTCATTATTGTATTTATATATTAGTATAGCAAGATAAGTTTAACTCGTTTTAAAACATTATATATTTGTTTACTATTTATATTGTTTTCAGTTATAATTATGCTTTTTTAATCCATGTATTACTATGGACTCTGAAATAAATATAAAAAAAATACAGTTTACAAGACCTTTGTTACAAGAAGATGAAAAAGAAGAATCTGATAAAAATACATCTAAAAAACTATGTATACTAACAAATTCTGATATAAAATCAAATACAAAAAATATACAAAAAAAGGAAAAGGAGAAGAAAATGCGTGTAGAAACAAATACATGGGGGCTTAACAATGACGACCTTGCTTTTAAAACTCAATTGGAATTATTAAGACAAATTAACAATTCTTTGAATAACAAGTCTTATAATAAAGATGAGCAAATGATAGTTAGTCATATTAAAACCAAGATGTCTAGTTACAAACAGCAGGATATTTTGAAAAAGAAATTTTCGGAAAAGGATTTTGTTAGTTTTTCAAATGTTGTAACATTATTAAATGATAGCAATATGAAATGCTATTATTGTGATTGCGAAACCTTTTTGCTTTATGAAGTTGTCAGAGAAATGAAACAATGGTCTCTTGATAGAATTAACAATGATATTGGACATAACAACAACAATTTAGTTATTTGTTGTTTAGAATGCAATTTAAAACGACGAAGAACTAACAAAGATGCCTTTTTCTTTACCAAAAATTTGAAAATTGTTAAGAAAAATCACATTGTAGAATCAGAATCAGAATCAGAATTAGAAAAAGAATTAGAAAATGAATTGGGTAAAAAATAAATAATTCATTATTAAATACATATATAATGAATTATTGGAAATGGAGCAATGGTGAAACATATTATCAAAGTGCACGAAAATACCATGTTAAAGAAACAGCAACTAACAAAATTAATTTTGATTCAAAGATGAATGCCATTGAGCAATCTTTAGCAGAAGATATATTGCCGAATCATAATCTTGATAATTTTGATACATTTGATAGTTTTGGAGTTAGCTCAGGGTCTTCATCCAAGCGCGAATCACTTGATAATAAAATGTCCGACAGAGAACTTGTTAGTCAACGAGGAGCAAATCCATTTTCTGCTCAGACCAGTTATGTAAATGATGTAGTAACACGCGATATGTTTCTAAAACCAATCAATACTACACAGGGACGCACAAAGAATCAAAATAAAGGCGAAAATGAATAAATTAAAGACTCTTCATGCACATTGTGTGGAGTAATCTGTTGACTAAGTAAGCCAAGAATGAGTTAAGCAGCAAGAAGAATGTATGAATAAGGAAACTCATATTAATCTTGTTGTAATGCATCAATGTGTAGGTGACAACTGAAATTACACTTAAAACAAAAGCAATGCCAAAGAAGATTGACAAGGCATAAAAGTAGACGCAATATTCTTCGCCCAAAGGGCCAAAATAGGTGTTCATGAAACTATCCATATTAATATAATAGTCCTAGATTTTTATTTTTATTTTGTATTTGTTTATTGCTAAATATTATTTAAAAAATTAAAATAGTGTAAAACTACTTAAATATATAATTTTAAAACTTAAATAATGAACACAAATAGTTCCTATACAACGCAAAATGATTTATTGCTAAAAAACTTATTGGTGTTTTATAATACTTCTGAAAATGATAACTTGGATAATATGCTTCGTATTATTACAGGTGAGTCTAAAATTTCTCTGAGAATTGTTGATTGGTTTGCTACCAATTATGCTAAGAAATTCTATACATTGTATACAATTGACCAGACTGTGGAAAATATTGCGCGACGATTCAAGGTTTATGACGACTATAAGTTGAAGCTGAAGGCGTATAGTAAGCGCCGTTTTGACCCCTTTTGTCGCTGGGACCGCATAAGTATTCCTTATAAGAACGGGACATCTATTGAGACGACAATTGGTCAATTGAATTTTTTTAAATGGGCTTTAGAAAACAAAGTAGTTGATTATATTGGTGAGAATTATGAGACCATAGAAAAAGATATGAATAGTCGTAATAGCACGTCAAAACGTAAGGAAATGGTTGATAATTCAAAGACACGGAAGAAGCGAGAAGAGCTCTCTATTTCGGCGACCAAAAGTATTAAAAAGGAAAAGGTTGAGATTGTGGTACAATTCAACTAAATTCACCTTTCATAACTTCGTTATAAAGGTGGAGCCAAAACTTTGCAAAAAGTTCAGTGATGCTATAAAAATGTTGACAAATGTTTTTATAAAATTTCATATTAAAAATAAGTATTTATACATTATTAGACAATCATAATTTATAAATGGGAAATACACAATCTATGCGAAAAATTAATTTTGAAGACATGCAAACGGTTACAAAAAATCCTGAAATATATTTGTTAATCAATACGTTGCCTTTGGGTGACCACCAATGCTGCCTAATTCATGGCACTATTAGTTCTACCCAGGAGGAAATGGCTATTAACAAATATCTTAAGGAAAACAAAGGAGTCAAAATCATTGTCTATGGGAAAAATTGTAATGATGAAAGTCTTCAGAAAAAATACCAGCAATTAATGTCGCTTGGTTTTTATAATGTATACGCATATCAAGGTGGTTTATTTGAATGGTTAATTCTTCAAGATATATATGGTCAGGATATGTTTCCAACTACAAAATTAGAAAAAGACATACTTAAATTTAAGGCTTGTCCAATGCTAAATATTTCTCTTTTGGAAAATTAGATAAATTATAAATAAACTTGTATAATATATATGGGAAAAGCTAGTGGGATAGGAGCAGGTGGTATAATAGGAATACTATTAGGAAGCGGTATACTTATATTATTGGGTGCATCTGAAATGGGTCTTATGAGTGTTGAATCGGGTTCAATAGAAGAACGAGTAAAGCAAGACGAGAAAGATTTTGACTTGGTAAAGAAGAAGCGTGAAGAAGAATATAACAAAAGCAACACCGAAGCCAATTCTAGGGTTAGTGGAGGCAATAAAAGGAAATCTAGGGTAAAATCTAAAAAACAAAAAAAATCTAAAAAACAAAAAAAATCTAAAAAAACAAAAAAAAACTAGGAAATATAAGAAATAATTTAATTCAAAATTAATTTTATAAAATTAAATATCTGGGAACAGCAACGATTTTATTATAGACTTGCCCTTTTTAGGAATTGGCTTTTCTTTTTCTATCAGTAATGGAGTAAATGGCGAAGAAGAAAGTAACGGAGGTAGCTGTAACCCTGTTTTTCCATCATCTTCATTTACATCAAGCACATCCAGAGCCATATTGGACAAATAGTCAGCACGTTTATTAAACTCGCGATAAATATGTGTAAATACAATTGTTTCAAAATGCCCCTTTAATTGTTGGACCTCTTGATACAGTTCTTGTAACCCTGAATTTTTTACCTTATATATACCATTGATTTGATTGATTACCAACTGGCTGTCGCCGTAAACATGTAACTGTTTGATATCTCTAGATAGAGCTTCTTTTAGACCCAATATTAGTGCACTATATTCTGACTGGTTGTTTGTTTTGGTGCCAATATATTGACATGCTGCCCATATTTCTTGACCATTATGAAATATAACGGCGCCTATTCCAGCCGGCCCTGGGTTGCCTCTTGAAGCACCATCAAAGTTCATTGTATATTCTGATTGAGGAAATACCTTGATATTATTAGGACTTATACTAGGACTAGACTTGTTAGAACTTGTATTAGAACTTGTATTAGAACTTGTATTAGAATTAGGGCTAGGGTTTGCCTTATATTTTAGCGCCACGGGAATAATAATACTTAGATTGGGTTTATTAGACATTTTTTATAATGTATATAATGTGTATTTATTTATATTTAATTTATATTTGTCTTTTATAATTCAATTTTTATAGGAAATTTAATTATAATAGTAGTATATATTAATTATAAAATGATACCTACTAGTTTTCTAGTATTGTTTTTCACTCTCTTTTTGTCTTGTAGCACCTTCACTAATTATATAGTGGTTAAGGGTGACACAGAATGTCCTCTTGTCACCAGTGTTGGAGACCGTCGTTCCAATAAGAATTCATTGCGCATTGTCCAATACAATGCTGAATGGCTTTTTGTTGACTACAATAGTAATGCAAAATGCCCCGGTTCTGGATGTCCGTGGCAAACTGAATCTGATGCTGAAACCCATTTATCTTATATTACCAATGTTGTAAAAGGGTTGAATCCAGATATTATAAATTTCTGTGAAATAGAAGGCTGCGATGAGCTGAATATGCTGATAAATGGATTAAATGACACCAGTTATAAGCCATATTTGAAGCAGGGCACAGATACAAGCACTGGACAGAATGTAGGAATGTTAACCCGTGTAGACCCTTTAACCACTTTGTATCGCAGTGAAGAGCGCGTTTCATATCCAGTACCTGACTCTAAATGCGGATACACTGGAGCAGTTGGTAATTCCGGCGTGAGCAAACATTACATTACCGAGTTTAGTTTAGGCGGCTATAAAACCGCATTCATTGGTGCGCATTTGCTAGCATATCCAACTGATAAGACACGATGTGCCGAAAGAGAGGCACAGGCGCAAGTTATACAAAACGTGATTTCTGGTTATATTATTAAAGGCTACGAAATAATTTTTTTGGGCGACTTGAATGATTTTGACGCGGAAGTGCCTGATATTAATTCAGACAAACCAATATCGTATACCCTAGATACATTGAAAGGGCTCTTTGGACAAAAAAAAGGCACATATACTTTAACAAATGCCGCGTCAAAAATGGCACAATCAGAGCGATATAGTGACTGGTATGACTCTGATTCAAATTGTGCAACTAGCTCTCAAAAAGACTATTCTATGATTGACCACGTGTTAATGAGCTCCAAAATTTTTGCCAAGGTGGCAAAGGTCTCAATTTATCATGGATACAATGAATATTGCGGCAAGCTTAATTCAGACCATTATCCAGTGGTAGTTGATTTGTCTTTCTAAAAGCATGGCAAAAGTTTTATATTTTTTATATTATTTTTATAGTCAAATAATATATAAATAGTAAAATGCTTGACCCAGTTAATATTGTGAAGCGTATGTATGAAAAGCGTGAATTCCTAGTGCTGGTATTTTCTAATTTATTGGCGCAATTGGGCATCACATATTACGTAATGAACAAGACAAATAACCCGGAGATAAATATTTTCCCATTGTTTCTCGCTCAAATTCTTATTATTGTTGTTTTTGCGTTTGTTAAAATGCCCGAATTTATGAAGTTTGCCTTATTTAGTCTATTTTCATACACATTTGGACTTATGTTGAGTAGATACAAAAAAATATATAATCCTGACACAATTAATGCGGCAATACAAGGGGCAATGTCGGTTTTTGGTGTTATGTTGGCAACTGGTGTAGTATTAACAGCGGGTGGAATTCGTTTGGGATACAAATTCGGCGCCTTTTTATTCTGGTCACTACTATTACTAATTATTTTTCGTTTAATTTTTGTTTTGGGTGCAAATATGAGGCAGGCGCACAAGGTATTATCGTTTGTTGGTATTGTTTTGTTTGCTATATATGTAGTTTATGATACGAATGTGATTTTACAACGAAACTACAATGGCGGATTTATTACAGCATCAATGGATTATTATTTGGATATTCTTAATTTGTATTCTAGTTTGCTTGGGTCAAACCATTAGATATACCCACATTCAACCGCAACCAATTTATCCTTTTCATCTCTAACAATTTGAAACGGTTTTCCACAGCCGTATATCTTATTTCGTAATGCATAGAAATCACATAGTTCCTTTGGTGAATGTGGGTCAATTTGTTTACCAGAAGCAATTAATATGCCGTGTCTGAATATACAACAATTCAGTTTTTCAATTAATATCGGGTCTTTACAATGTGGGCAAATAACAACTAATTCTTTTATTTCTATATTTGATTCCATTATAAATATTATTATATTCTTTTATTTCATTCTTTTATTTCATTATAAAAATATATTTATATTTTTTATTCTCTTTTCTTTTCCTTTCTTGTATTCATTTTCTTGCTTCTATTTTTATTTATTGTTTTACGTCTGCCTCCTGTTGTCTGTTGATTTCTATACTCTCCATAACTGCTGCTAGCAGGTGGCATCTGACTTCTATCTACCGTATATTGAGCGCCACCTGGATTACTAGTAGTGCCGCGAGCCACTGGTTGACTATTGGCATCTTTTAACCCTCTCATTAACACCCAACCGCCAATTGCTACTACTATTCCAATAATATATACTGTATTATCCATTATATATTATTATAATTATAATAAATTGTTAAATTTATAAAGACATATTCTCAATAATATAGATTCGTTTTGTTTGTTTTCTATTCTTTCGCCTTGTTTTCTTATTTCTATTTCTATTTTTTGTACGACGTCTACCGCCTTTTTTATTAAAAGGATTCAAACTATTAAGCTTGTCTAATTGTTGTTGTTTTAACGCTTCTGCGTCTGTCTTAAATGTTTCTGCGGCTTCCGCAAACTGTTCACCTTGATTTTCCAGATTTTTCAGCTTATTACCTCGCTCTTCAAGGCCTTGTTGTAAAGTAGATATTTGGGGTATTTTACCAGTAGCTCTTTGGGATGCCATCATTTCCTTAAAGGTTGGTTTTCCCACAGTTTTAGTTTCTTCGGCTACTGGAATTTCCAGTTTATTCAATTCATCAATTAAATTTTCATTTTTCTCCTTCTCTTCAATATTCAAGTTTTCGTTACCTTCTGGATTAACTAATTCGTTTTCTTTGGCATTTACCAAGTTGTCTACTATGTCTCTATGTGCCTTCACATCATCAGCTCTAGTGCGTCCAGGTTTAAATTTTACAAAAGAATTCTTATTTTCAGCACTACTTTTTTCATCATACTTTTGTTCTAAATATCCTTGTATTTCTTTTAATTCATCTAGATTCTTTGTTGCCATTTGTTTTGAAAAATCTTCTGGATTAATATTTTTATATTCATATTTGTCGTCTGTTGGTGCTGCTGATACTGGAGCTGATGAAGATGCTGATACTGGAGCTGATGAAGATGCTGATACTGGAGCTGATGAAGATGCTGATACTGGAGCTGATGTTGAAGTGTCTGTTGTATCTGATGCTGAAGTATTCATATTTCCTGTTTCATCAGTTGTTTTTATAGCTGTTGCTTGGTTACTTAATATATTAGCTCTGTTTGCCAATTGTCCTTCTGCTAACACGTTTGCTTCTTCTGGAGTTGGCATTGAATTCATATCTGTTTGAATTTTAGCAATTTGTGAACTTGCATTAGAAAAAGAATTTTGAGGTCTGGTTTTTTTACCAGTTTTTAACATAGGGTTATCATTATTATTATTATTATTATTATTATCACTACCTTGCGAATCATTATTATTATTATTATCACTACCTTGCGAACTATTACTACCTTGCGAACTATTACCTAAAATTTTTACTCCCAAATATGCGCCGGCGCCACCAGCAACTAAACTTGCTATTACTATTCCTGCTATTGCTCCACCACTAAGATTATCATTATTTACCATATTTTATATAATATATAATATATACATATAATATATTATCATATTGCTAAATCTACTATTCTATTTGTAAGAATTCCTTGATTGACACAATCCAATCATTAACAACCTGGCTATTTTGAAATATATCCAAGTTCCCGTCTAGAACCAATTGTGTTGCCTTTATTCCAGTAGTTTCATCTAGAAATGAATTGTGATAATCGTGGCACGCAGTTAAATAGGCAAGCGGAATAACTTCCTCGCCAATTCGCGCTCGTTTATGGATGCGCTCATAGCATTTGGTCGGGTCCGTATTCACGTAAATGACGTCATTTACCGGAAAATCCTTGGCAAACTCGTCAAACCAATTTAAATAAATCTGATACTTGACATCTTCTATTTTGCCTTGGTCATATAACATCTTTGCAAACACAAATTTATCAGTATATAAACTGCGTTCGGTGATAATTATATATTTTTCCTTTTTATTTATATTATTGTTTGTTTGAATCCTCTTCATAATATCTCTAACCGTCTCTCTCAAAATCGTGAGCCGAGAAATATAAGCCATCATTTGAAATGCGAATGAATATTGCTGTTGATTTGCGTAAAACTTCTGGAGCATTGTGTTACCATCTTTGTCCTTAATTTTCTCCCATTCGTCCACGGGCTCCCTGAGAAACAATACATTGGCATTCTCCTTAAATATCGTCTTTAATGTTTCCAACAATGTGGACTTACCTGAGCCAATATTCCCCTCAATAGAAACAATTGTGATATATTCATTTAATGCCATTGTATTGTTATTATTATTTATATTGTTACTTTTATTTTGTTTTTCTAATTCAATTTTTATTTTGACTTTTGATTCTTATAATATAAAAAAATTGATTTATTAAATGTATATAAAGAGGTTATTATAAATTATAACTATACCTTACACATTTAAAATGGACCTCAATCAAGTTAAATTATCTAAATCAGAATGGGAATCTATTGAAATCCCAGTTTCAAATCAAGAAAAAGAAGTATTGGATTTAATAACCAAAGGATACTCCGACGTAAATATACGGATTAATAAGACAGATTCTCTCTTTACGTTTTTAAAGATAGAATTCAGTAGTGAAATAGAAGATTTCTTATATAATAAATATTTTGCTGAAAAGATGAAGGCAATCGTCAAGAAATATGGACTCTCGTTTATCAAATTTGAAAAGGCAAAGTCAAATGGGAAAGCGAGGCATTCCAAGAAGGAAATAAAGGAAGAAGAAACCCAGGAATTAAAGGAAGAAACAAAAGAAGAAACTATTTGTTATATTGACATTGTAACAAATGTCAAATTAAAGACAAAGGACCAGATTCGTTTGTCTCGCACTGATACGATTGATGAAACCAGTGCAAACATTTACGATTTTGTCCTGTTCAGACACCTTGAACAAATGGTTGTAGAAAAGTCTAAAAATGACAGGCATTGGTTATTTCATTATTATACTATTAGCAAGTTGTTAACGAATAACGTTGAAAAGGTCAACACTCATTTGCTGCGTATAATAAATGCCTGTTTACAGCATTATGATAATAACAATGAAGTAGATTTGACCTATATTATTGAAAATTCTTATGATTTTATTGAGCGCAATTCAAATCTGTTGAAATACAGCGATTTATCTTTATACGAACATCAAAAGGAAATATTCAATGCTGTAAAGAGAGACAGTGCCAAGTTGATATTATATATTGCTCCTACGGGCACTGGCAAAACATTGACACCCCTTGGTCTATCAGAAGGACATCGTGTAATATTTGTTTGTGCTGCTAGACACGTCGGTTTACAGTTAGCAAGAAGTGCGATTTCGGCAGGGAAAAAGATTGCCTTCGCGTTTGGATGCTCTTCAGCAGATGATATTCGTCTTCACTACTTTGCTGCTGCGGATTATACAGTTAATAAGCGCGGTGGTGGAATTAAAAAAGTGGACAACTCAAATGGTATTAAGGTTGAAATAATTATTTGCGATATTCGCTCCTATTTGCCGGCGATGTATTATATGATGGCATTCAATAACGCCAAAGATATTGTTGTGCAATGGGACGAGCCCACGATTACAATGGATTACAAAGACCACACTCTACACCAAATTATTAAGAAGAATTGGAGTGAAAATATGATTCCAAATATGGTGTTGTCATCTGCTACTTTGCCAAAAGAACACGAGCTAGTTCAGACTATTACTGATTTTAGAACAAAATTTACAAGCAGAAGGTCGCCAAATGTAGATATTGTCAGCATTGTTAGTCACGACTGTAAGAAGACTATTCCCCTTCTTAATAATAATGGCTACGTTATAATGCCGCATTATTTGAGCGACAATTACGAAGAAGTTTTAAAGGTTGTTCAGCATTGCGAAGACAATTTGACACTATTGCGCTACTTTGATTTAAAAGAGACTGCCAGTTTTGCGATGTATGTAGAAAAGAATAATTATGTAAAGTCAGCGGCAAAGTTTTCCAGGAATTTCATAAATGTAGCGGATATTGATATGAAAAGTATTAAAATTTACTATTTAAGAGCGCTTAAAAATATTAAACCAGAGTCTTGGGCTTCCGTTTATACATCATTTATACTAGGCAGAAAGAAGCGCATTAACCATAACAGTGCGATTGATGCCAGTGGTAATAAAATAATTAAAACTAGAAGCTTAGGCTCTGCTGAAAATATCACGAGCACTAAACCAATTAGTGGTTCTAATTTAACCAGGATGGCCTCTACTACTGCTTCTAGTGCTCCAGCTGCTGCTCCAGTAGAACCCAACGGCAGTTGCGCCATCTATATTACAACCAAAGACGCATACACATTAACAGATGGACCTACTATATTCTTATCCACGGATGTTCAAAAAGTTGCCAAGTTTTGTATCCAGCAGGCAAATATACCGGCACTCGCAATGAAAAATATTATGGAAAAGATAGAATATAACAATGCTTTAAATGAACGAATTGAAGCTATTGAAGATGAGCTTGCGTTTGAAGAAGAGAAGCTTAAGAACAGTATTTGTGGTCAGGGGGGTGATGTTAAAAAGGAGAAGAAAAATAAAGGCAAAATTGCTGGTGACCTGATTGACCGAATGCTTTCTAGTGAGAACAATGTGAAATTTACCAAAATGCGCGAAACGCTTGAAGAATTGAAGAAATTGGTTAAAAATGCGAGTCTCAATGATGTATTTGTTCCAAATAAGTTAGAGCATCTTAAGAAATGGGCTGAAAATTTAGATACCAAGTGTGCGTTTACCAGCAACATTGACGAGACCACAATATCATCTATTATGTTACTGAAGGATGTAGAAGACAGTTGGAAAGTATTATTGTTACTTGGTATTGGTGTATTTACTGAGCACAAGAGCATTGCATATACTGAGATTATGAAGAAGCTGGCAGACAAACAGTTGCTCTATTTGATTATCGCGGATACTGATTATATTTATGGCACAAATTATCAGTTTTGCCACGGCTATCTAAGTAAGGACTTGAATATGACGCAAGAGAAGATTATTCAGGCTTTAGGTAGAATTGGTCGTAATAATATTCAGCAAGAATATAGCGCGCGTTTTAGAGATGATGAACAAGTCAAGACACTGTTTACTAGTTTTAAGTCAGAGGACAAGCCGGAGGTTTTGAATATGAATATGCTCTTTAATACGGCAAATATAAGATGGAACGGTACAGAATATTTAGAACAAACAGAAGAGAACGAGGAAGAACTAGAGATGTAGACTCTTCGTTTATAAAATATTAGTTAGTTAGATATTATAAAATAAAAATAAAAATAAAAATAATAAAAATGTGTTTTTTATTTTTATTATTTTTATTTTTATTTTATAATATCTGTATAATTTAAAGAAATTATGGCAGATGTTCAACAACAAGAACCGTCAATGGGTAACGCCGAAGAAGGACCGTCAATTGGTGACGCTGCTAAAAAATTTGGCAAGAGAGCTGCCACTAGTACATTAAACATTGGCAGTACACTATTACACACAGCAGACAGAGTGACTGGCTCAGTTGGCGACGCACTCCATGCTGCTACTGCTACTGGCGTAAATGTTTTAAAAACGGCAAATGCCACAACTAAATATCTAAATACTTCTGCAGAAGGGTGGGCCGAAAGAAATATAACAAACCAAGAAAACAAAACGGGTGTATATAAAGTCCAATCAGCTTCTGATGCAGCAACAGAAAAAGCACGTATAGAATTGGATACACAGAGAAAAATAGATGAGATAAAACAAAAACAAATAAAAGCCGACATTGACCAAGAAAGAAAAATAGCAGCATTGAGCAAACAAAAAACTTTATCAAAACAAGAACAAGATGAAAATCAGGGTAAAGTTGACATTGGTTATTATTATGGTTTTAAATCTGATACTTCTCCATATGATGCTGGAAAAAGTGCTAGTAGTATATATTTTTCATTTGATAAATCTTGGTATTATTATTATTATCCAATATATTTTATAGATGATAAAGGCGAATTTCACGAAATTACATTACCACCAAAAGGTATTGACGGAGGAAATCGTGAAAAAAAAATATTAGTTCATGATAATACAGCCAATACAGATATATTTATAGATTTTGTAAGAACAGCAGGTAAAATATATGGAGATTTAATGGTTCCAAAAATAACTGATGTTGTTAGTGGTGTTGAAATACCAATTAAAAAAATAGAGTTTGCTAAAGGTTGGTGTTACATTCTAAAAACTGGTGGCAGAAGACGTAAAACCAATAAAAAAACCAATAGAAGAACTAATAAAAAAACCAATAGAAGAACCAATAAAAGGCGTAGAACTATTAGAAGACGAAGATATTAAATTAAATAGATGACCCCATTTTGTGAATGAGTTCATTAATACCATTATTGAAATCAGTGTCAATTGTCCAACCTAATTGCTTCACTTTTTCATTGCTAATATAATACCTCTTATCGTTAAAAGGTCTATCTTCAATATAAGTTATCCATTCATTGGAATCCAGTGTTCCTTTAATCTTTTCTATTAGTATTTTTGCAATATCTAACACGGTATACTCGTGATGGTCATCGCTGCCAACATTGTATATCTCTCCAATTTGTCCCTTTTCTAATACCAACTTTAAAGCAGAGCAGACATCATTGACGTGTAAAAATGCTCTCACATTGGACCCGTCACCTTGAATTGTCACCTTTTTATCCTGTTGTAGCTGTTGAATAAAGCGTGGAATTAGCTTCTCTGGATACTGGTTAGGTCCATATACATTGTTACCACGTGTAATTATAATTGGCATCTTGAAGGAATGATAATACGATTTGGCAATCAGTTCTGCCGCCGCTTTGGTCGCCGCATAGGGATTGGTCGGACATAATATGGAATTTTCATTCTTCTTTTCCTCGTTTTGGTCAAGCATTGATTCACCATATACTTCGTCTGTTGATATATGAATAAACCGAGTGATTTTTTTGTGCTTTCTAGAAGCCTCTAACAAAGTATGTGTGCCTTGAACATTATCGTGTGTATATTGGAGCGCATCTTCAAATGAGTTTTGAACATGTGATTGTGCTGCAAAATGTATCACTGTATCTATCTGATAAATATTCAGAATATTGGATATCAGGTCGTAAGAACACAAATTACCTTTGACTAAATGATAACGTGATGAATTGCGCACATCTTCATCAATATTGGTTTCTGATGCGCAATAATACATTGCGTCTAAATTGACAATTGTTGCGGCCACATTTTGTTTGAAGTAATAGTTTATAAAATTGGAGCCTATAAATCCACATCCACCAGTAACGAGTAGTTTCATGATTTGTTATATTTTTATATTGTAAATTATTTATTAAGTTATAACTTATAATATTTTTTATTTCATTTATCCTTGATTTTATTTCTTTCCTTTATTTCATAGACATTCTTTTAAGTACGTCTCTAACAGCGTCCTTAATCGGACTAACATTATTTCTTAACCCTAATGAAATATTTGATAATTTCATTGTGTCTAAACAATTGTTTGACCTTTTGGATGCCAGGATTTGGTTCTGTTCTTCAATGGAAAAGTTTGTCCAAGTGAATTCTGTGTCTACTATTTCTCTATACATTTCCAATATTTCATTATGTGAAATGACCCCTGGGTTTGTTAGATTCACAGTGCCAACTTGCTTCTTAAATGCCATTTCTATTAAAACCGGCAACAATTCGTCTAAAACTGTCATTGAATTTGGCATAGAGCATACCTTTTTATAGCTTGTAATCTTTGTAATAAAATTGCGCGGGCTGCCTTGCTCGTCTGTAATTGGCATCCGAATTCTGGCATTTAGTGTGCTATCTGAATACAATAGTTGCATCAATCTATCCGTATATCCCTTCACGATGGAATACGATGAGCCGAAAAAATTTGGCAAATCTGCCTCTAAAAAGCCGGTTTCTACGTTTCCGTAGAAATGATTTTGTTCATCATATTCAAAAATACAACCAGTTCCTAAATAGGTAAAATGTATTCCATTCTTTTTACTTAATTCGGCAAGACCAATTGGACTAAACAGGTTATCATTTATGTTTTCTAGTAGCTTGCCTGGCTTCTCTAGGTAGTCAATTGTGCCAATTACTTCGTTATCATACACGCCGTGAGTGCGACCAATAAAACTCATAATATGTGTCACATTCTTAATCATATCTATTTCTTTCTGTATCATTTTGATATCATCTGCACGACACAAAGATTTGATAACGGTAATATTTGTGTCGTGTAGCAATTGGACCACCTTGGACCCAATCCAGCCATTTCCGCCAAATACAAGGACTACGGGTTCAGAATTATCATGAGACATTTTATATAAAATAAGAGTTAGTATTTAAATTCTTATTTTATTATTATGTTTTTACAATCTGTTATATTATTATATAATTTTAGTTTAGTCCCTAGTTCGTTGAAATAACTCCCGTTATACAATACATTTTTATTGAGTGCCTTTGCCAATGTTTTGTCGCTCATTTGTAATTGTTTAATACAATCGTATTTCTTCGGAAGTGAACAAATTCTCTAATTAAATTATTACTTGCATCATATTGTCCGATGCCATTTTTATATAATATTGGTTCGCAGTGTATTTTAATAAAATTTTAAGAACTACAATCTAAATAAATATGATTTGGTTGTATTTTTTCTATAATTTCTATAAATATAGCACTACTAAGAATAAGACCTCTATTACTGTTTTTATATTCATTAAATGATACATTTTCAATTTCATTTGTTTTATCAAAATAATCCTTAGTTAT